>Ga0315279_10001758_pt1 | contig 35088 bp, 33 predicted proteins | sample YL17G06_20_MG_FD_203694 | JGI IMG/M metagenome (GOLD analysis project Ga0315279, IMG submission 203694) | Sediment microbial communities from Yellowstone Lake, YNP, Wyoming, USA - YL17G06_20 | ecosystem: Environmental > Aquatic > Freshwater > Lake > Sediment | place: USA: Wyoming | collected...
TCTCCATTTCTTATAAGAATTCCATTTTTTGCTCCGAGCCCTCCGCTTACCATAAGAGCAGTTGGAGTAGCAAGACCCAGAGCGCAAGGGCAAGCGATTACAAGTGTTGCAATAGAGGCGAAAATCGCCATTGAAACTCTATTAAGACCCGGGTTTATCCATGGAATAAATTTTGCACCCCAGGTAATAATGTTTCTTCCGGCATCAGGAAAGAAAAACCATAAAAGAAAAACTGCAATTGATAGAAGAAGAACAACAGGAACGAAGTATGAAGTTATTCTATCTGCAAACTCCTGAATAGGTACCTTTGAACCCTGAGCCTCCTCAACCAGTTTGATTAACTGTGAAAGGAAGGTATCTTCTCCAACTTTAGTGACTTTTACTTTAATTGACCCCATTTGATTAATGGTTCCACCAATCACTCCGTCGTTCAAATTTTTAAGGACGGGCATTGATTCCCCCGTTGTCATTGATTCGTCTATCGTTGTTTCTCCCTCTATGATTACTCCGTCAGTTGGTATTTTTTCTCCGGGTCTTATAACCATTACATCGCCTATTTCTAAGCTACTTACATCAACCTCAACTTCTCGTTCATCAACAATGATTCTTGCTGTTTTTGCTCCCCATTCTAAAAGACTCTTAACTGCTCTTGATGCCCTCCCTTTTGCCAGAGCTTCAAGATACTTTCCAAGCAGCTGGAAGAACATAATCATTCCACCAATAAATGCGAAGTTTGAAATATTCATGCCTGCTATTTTCATTATGCCTGTAGCAAAAGAGGCTAACGTGCCTATTGTAATAAGCAAATCCATGTTCATATTACCGTGGATAAGGGCTTTAAATGCAGTTTTTATTATGGAAAATCCTGCAACAAATATTAAGGGAAATGCAAGTATAACAGAGAGCAAGTCAATATGTGGAATAGCTAGCGGATTAACCATGTCAATTATCATTAGAATTGTTTCAGGTATCATTAAAGCAATTGCTATGATTAGTCTTTTTTTTGCCAGTACAAGTTCATCGGTCTCTTTTCCAATGTTCAATTCAAGTGAATAACCTGTTTTTGAAACATTTTTTGCTATTTCTTCAACACTTGTCAAAGTGGGGTCAAAAGTGAATGTTGCTTTGTTTGTAGCGAGGTTTACATTACTATTTGTGACTCCAGGAGTTTTCTCAATTGCTTTTTTAACAGTAACAGCGCACGAAGCGCAGGTCATTCCTTTTACACCCAGAGTTGTTGTTTTCAGAGTCATACTATCAGCTTCCTTTCATTACATATTCAAGAATAGCTTCTAATTCTTCCAATTTCTCTTTAAGGTTTTCTGTTCCTTTAGAATTTATAACACAGGTTTCCATATGTTTTTTAAGAACTTGCGAGTTTGCTTTTCTGAGAATAGAAATTACTGCAAGAAGTTGCCTTGAAATATCAATGCAATATCTATCTTCATTAATCATTTTTTCTATTCCCTCAAGATGCCCCTTTGCTATGCGAATTAACTTAAGACTTTCTGAATGTTTGGGGACTCCTTGTTTCATTTCTTTACATACGTGCATTTTTTCATTTTTCATTTCAACCTCCAAAAATAGTTATTTTTTAATCTTCATCCTGAAACAAGCCCGCACTGGAACGTTGCAGTCCAGGGTTCAGGACAGGTTCCTGAAATGAATTCAGGACAAATATTTAATGAATTCTAATCAAGGTATATCATTCTCTTTTAATTTACCATAAATTTTCCCTTAACCATTCCCATCCAACAGGAGAAATCAATCGTACCAGTTGTCTTAGGGGTGAAGTTTATTATATTTTCGCCAGCAACAATTGATTTCGAAATGTTTAATGAAGGGACAATTATTTTATTTGTGCAACTTGAAACTTGATCTCCATAAATAATCCATTTGACCGGAATACCGTTTTTAATAGTAAGGGTGCTTGGCTTAAAGCCTTCATAAGTTATGTGCATCTCTACAACTTGTTCTGAACTTGAGGATTCTTTATATTTCTTCAGTTCTTCTTCGAGCTCATTTACCTTTTTCTGCAATAACTGATTTTGTTCATCCAATGACTGGTTGCTTTTTTCAAGTTGACTTATTTTACTTTTCAAGGAATTGTTTTCGTTTTCTAGCACAGATATTTGATTCTTAAGATAAGATATTGAATCCATTGTAATTGTAATTGCTTTTGTGGATCCGTCCCAGTTTACATTTGCTCCAAGCCCCTCCGACACAAATCTTATAGGGACCAGCGTTCTTCCTGCTACTATATTAGGAGCGGCGTCAAGAGTCTTTAATACTCCATCAACATAAGCTGTCTTGCTTCCAACCAGCATTTTTATAATTGTCTTATCGGAAGTTCCCTTTGTACTTGCAAAAACACTGAATAACAACACTGTGAAAAATATTACCAAAATTAATACTTTCTTCATTTCTCCCTCTCTATTTCACCACAAATTTTCCCCTAACCATTCCCATCCAGCAGGAGAAGTTTATTGTACCTTCTTTTTGGGGCGTGAATCTTATTATGTTCTCTCCTGCCTGCATCGGAGAAGATATATTTAGCTCAGGGATAACTATGTGATTTGTGCAGCCAGTTACCTGGTCGCCGTATATAACCCATTTAACGGGCACTCCTTTCTTGATGTTGAGAACCTGTGGTTCAAATCCAGTATAGGTAATATGCATTTCTACTATTTGTTCATTTTGTGGCGCTGGAACATTGTTACCCTGTTCGACTGTAGTATTATTTGAGCTTGAAAGAATAGATTCGCTAACTCTTATGAGTGAAAATCCAGCCCTGAATGTAGAGATTGCAAAGACAAGGATTAAAATCCCTGCAACTTTCTGGAATACGACCATCTTTCTGTTTTTAGTCCATGCTGCCGTAATACCAGTAAGAAGCAATACCGGGAATGTTCCAAGAGCAAAGAAGAATAAGCTTAAAGCACCTTTCGTAAAACTTCCCGAGGTTAATGCAAAAATTTGCATGCTCTGTGTAAAACCACAGGGAAGGAAAAATGTTAAACCACCCAGTAACATAGGGGCTATGAAATTTCTGGAATCTTTTAACTTTGAAAAAGACCTTCCAATGCTCTTTGGCATTTTAAAACCAAGATTTAAAGAAGGAATGATGCCAAGTATGTTGATAGAGAGAATTAACATGACTATGGCAACAATAATTGTATAGATTGATACAAATCTTCCGCTCAAGTTTAACTCTCCACCCAGAAGCCCCAAGATTCCTCCAAGAACAAAGAATGTGACAATTCTGCCTGACTGGAAAAGAAAATTTGGGACTATTGAATTACTGAATGTATTTCCACTTTTTTCAGAATTGTACTTTTCATTAAAGGCAATAACAACTGAGCCAACGATTACAAAACAGGTACTTACAGAGGCAACAATGCCTATGAGAAACGATACTCCATAGGATACACTTGAGTTGTTCAGGTTTATAAAATCGAGCAATCCTGTTCTCTTTAGAATAATGTAGAGGGTTATTAATGCTAGGGAAATGATAATTGGAATAATCCACTGTTTTGGCCCCGCTCTTAGAATACCATTACCTGATGACTTTGTAAGGTATGTTTCGTATCCGAATTTTTTTGAAATTTTTTGAATTTCCTTGAATGAAGGCTCTGCTTTGTCGTAGTAAAGTTTAGCGGTTCCATTTTTAAGGCTGATGTCTACATTTTTAACTCCATAAATTTTTTGATACTCTTCCGTAAGCAAAGTCACACAACCCTGGCAATGCATCCCATCTATAAAGATTTTTTTAGTTTTCATTATCTTTCTCCTTCCCCCCATCCCTCAGGGGCTGGGGTAATTTATTTAAATTTTAATTAAAAATAAAATTTTTGCAAGTTGTTAAAAAGATTCTCAAAATTAAATGATTCGATTGTATTTTATTTACAGGGGAAAATTCGAATTATTAAGTTTTAACTTTTTTATATTAATCTATCAAACTTTCAATGATTTCTCTGAATTTCCCGGGATTATCATTAGAATGTGTTTCTGCAATATCTATACGTGCTATTGATAAAGGGTCGTCGCCTGTAACATTTACATTTCTTCTCCATATATCAAAGCCAATTAGAAAACCGTTGTCTTCTAAGATTTTTCTTAATTCCCTGTCATTAGAGCCATATCCCCATGGATAGGTAAATGCCATTACTTTGTATCCAAGTTCTTTTTGAAAGAACGATTTTGATTTTTTTAAATCCCATTTGATGTTGTCATATTTTTTCTTTTCGACTGCCTCTTTAAAATTATTATGCAGTTTATATGTATGAGAAGCAAATTCTACAAATCCTTCTTTTTCAAATCTCAGTAAATCGTTTTTGCTGATAGTCCATACAGAATCCATGTACCCTGTGATTAATGAAAGCACACATTTAAATTTATATTGCTTAATTAGCGGATATACAAGGTTAAAACTTTTAAACCCGTCATCAAAGGTTAGAATCACTGACCTTTCAGGTATCTTTTTGTTGAATTTTAAAAAGTAGTAAAGGTCGTTAATAGTAATAGAATTAAACGAAAGCTCTTCGAGTATTTCAAGTTGTTTTTGAAACCTATCAACCCTTACGTAATAGCCACCTTTTCTGGGGCCGTCTGTATAAAAATTGTGGTACATTAGGACAACACAAATTGTATTCTTATTTGAGAAAAGGCTTGTGTTCAACTTATTTAAATATTCTCTTATGGAAGGATCTAAATTAAGGGAAGCAAGCCTTCCTATGCTGTAAAGCATTGAAGAAAAGTATTCAGGAGTTGGATCTTCAATATTTGTGTTAATCCCTTTTGTGGGGTGAGGAAAAACTGTGATTTCTGCAATGAATATTGTAAGAAGCATTAAAATCATGTATTTTTTTAATCTGTCATAGTGTGGAGCTCCGTTTAAATCTGATTTTTTCATAAATTTATTATAATTGAAAAGGCTGATTCAACAAAGATTTTTGGAGAAATATAAATTTTTTAATTTTTTGTTATACAGAGGTTATTGTTAAATGCTTACAATCAAAGGTAAACGATATCTTCTTTATGAGATAGTGATAGGAATAGAAGCAAATATTCACGTAAATGTCTTGTTATAAGGAAATTGTTTTTTGCGTGTTCATGTCCGTTTTTTGCAAGTCTCTTTGCATATTCAGGCTCATTAAGGAGTTCTTTAAGGAAATGGAAAGTTCCATCTATTGAATATGTGAGTATGCCAGAATACTTATGCGTTATCTGTAAGGGAATTCCGCCTACAGCAGATGCAATAACAGGCTTTGATTTCCACAATGCCTCTGCAACAGTTAAACCAAAACCCTCTTTTAGTGATTTCTGTAATATAACGGTTGATGCTCTTTGTATAGCATTTATTTCAATATCGCTTCCGGGAGGTAAGAATATGATGTGTATGTCTTTGTCATTCGAAGCGGCATCTCTTACTTCATTAAGCACCTGCATTCCCTCTGGGTCATCAGTTGCCCCACCGCCTGCAAGCACAAGCTGACAATCTATATATTTCTTAACCTTTTTATAAACTTTTATAACGCCGAGAGGGTCTTTCAGGTAGTCAAAACGTGAAATCTGTGTCACGATTGGTCTGTCTCTATCAATCTTGAACTTTTCGAGCACCTTATCGATTGTTTCTTCTGGCAATTCTTTATTTTTATCGCTCAAAGGATCTATTGAAGGGGAAATAAGTACCTGTGGAACTTTGATATCCTTTCTTGCGAATGCCGGTGCAGAAAAAATGGTAGAATCATATTTTCTTATGTACGATTTTAAAAATTCTATTACTTCTCTTCTTGGATTGGTGAAATCAATGTGACAGCGCCACGCCCATTTCCCCTTAACCTTTTTCTTTTTATCGATAAGTGCGATTGGTTGTGGGTCATGTACAAAAAATATGTCACTTGAAAGGTCCATTTCCTCTGCATTATTCCTGTTCACTTCGATGAAATATTCAAAATCATCTTTTGTAATGGTTACATCTACTCCGTGAAGTGCATTGTGCATTTTTTTGGTAATGTTAAAGAACTTTTCATCCCCTTTAATTACATCCCATTTTGCATTAACCCCGAGCTGTCTTAAGAGTGGAACCATTCTTGATAATATTTCTGCCACACCTCCACCAACAGCGGTGGAATTTATATTTAATATGCTCATATCTGTGAGCTTTTCTGCAAGGAAACAAAGGTCGTCTATCTTTTCTTTCCCTATGATGGGTACGTAATCTTTGATATCAGGCATATTTTTTCACCAACCCTAAAATCTTTTCTCTTAATCCTTCGAGAGTTATTGTGTATGGGTCCAACTTTGCAATTTCATCTGCAAGCTTGTCTTTGCCAAGATCCTTGAACCATTCAGAAAAATCATTTCCATTAATGCCTTTTCTGAGCCTTGCCTCAAAAATATGAAGATAAAGAGAATTAATGCTTATTTTCTTTATGATTTTTGTAAATTCTTTTAAATCATGTGCAACAAATCTTGTCGGGAAGACGAATGTCTTACAGCTCATGAAGTGGAACTCCTGCCCGCACGGACAATTTACACTATATCCTTTATTTTCTATGTACTCTTCTAATATTCTTATAAATTCTTCTCTCAAATCCTCAAGGTTCTTAAAGCTTATCGTATCAATACTTGTAAAGGCTTCGCCTAACTCTTTAAGATTTATGATACTTGATGTCCAGTAGCCAAAGTCATTCGGAGGTTCAGGAGACAGGTATAGGTGCTGCTGTAGAAATTTGTGTGTGTGGTAGTATATTGATGACTCCGGGACCTTTTTTATTCCTTTTAGAAGTTCCTCTGGATTTCTTGCTTTAATGCCCAATAACTCTACAAGATAATACTGTGTGTAAAAATGGAAAGGTTTATTTTTTGCAACATCCATTTTTTTAAGTGCACCTTTTATTTTCTTCTGCATTAATCTGTTTTTCCTTCTTGAAATCAATTTTACATCTTTAATTCTAAAAAGCAAATTATTAATAATCCGAAGTATTTAAGCCTGTATTCTGTTAAGCATTCGCATTGCCAGAAATGTTATCCATCTTGAAGGCTGTTTCTTCTGTCCGAAGTCCCAATCTTTCCATGCTTTCCATTCCGATTCTGCAGTGTACTTACCTTCCGGGTTTCTTTTTTGTTTAAGCAGGTTAACCATGTCTTTAAACCTTTTATCTTCCCTTATTGATTCAACTTTTGTTAAAACTTCCAGGACATGAAGAATGTCATACCAGATAAATGGTGTCTTTATCTTTCTGAAATCTGTTCCCATATAAAACATATATGGATGATTATTTTTACTATTTTCCCATAATGATAGAAGGGTTTCTGCTCCAATCGCTACCTCTTTGCTATTTTTCCATTCATCGAGTTCTAAAAACATTTTTAAGGAGACCAGGGTCGCATATGGACACGGGTCATCTTTTCTCCCGGGGCCTCTGAATTTTCCAAGTTCTTTTGAAACAGTACAGGGCCAGCCATTTTCCCTTAAAAGGCTTGCTATGTATTTTACGGTCTTTTTAACTTGCGAATCATCTTTCAATCCAAATTTTATGAGTGAGTAGATAACCATTGGTGCGTCACATAAAGCCCATGCCCATTGATCTTTTCCCGTTCCTCCAAAGTGCTCAGGGATATTCATTGACAGTTGAAAAGGACCTTCTTCTGACTTATGTTCATAGACTTTTTCTATTATTTCATTAATACCGGGGTCGTTTTTTGTTAAACCAATATCTGCAATAAAAGATAATTTATGGAAGGGCTGACTTGCGCTTTTGTGGCTGTTTAAAACTCCCGCAGGCCAGTTTTTTAATTCAATAAGCAGTGATTGAATTTTAGGATTGTTTATCATATCAGTGTGCGCCTTAATTACTTCAGAATTATTTTCATTTTGATGGAGAAGGTCGATACGGGTTTTGTAAACAACCCACGGATCTCCTTCCAAAAGCCATTCAATTGTTCTATTAATAACAGTTACCATAGTTAAGTTTATGCAATTATGTTAAAAAATAAAATATATAATCCTCGCTCTAAATAACGATGGTTTTTTAAGGCCATAAAAACCTAAATCTAATTGATTTATGTCAAACTTAGAATTTTTTGTAGTGCGTGACTTGTAAGAAAAATAATATAAAATAATTAACCAGCTCATGGGTATCCACTTATTCCATAAGCTAAATTATAGATCAAATCCTCTTCATGTTTGTTTTGTCAAAAAGCCAAGTAAAATTGTGTTCACTTCTTCTGGTTTTTCTATGACAACAGCGTGCCCTGAGTTTTGAATTATATGGAATTCTGAATTTTTAATCTCGTTGTGAATAATTCTCGAATATTTAGGAGGTTTTAGAGTATCAAGTTCAGAAGCAATAACTGCGGTTGGTATGTTGATTTTATTAAGATATGGAGTTAACGGATTTTTGTAAAGTTCTAGGAAACAATCTATGAGTTTTTCTCCTGCGTTGAAATCAAAAACTTTGAATGCCTCGATAAGTCTCGGGTATATGGCATCGAGATTACTTTTTAGGAAATTTTCTGAATAGGTATCGCCAAGCCATTCGTTGATGAAGATTTCGGTATTTTTCGTTCTGGCTGCATTTTTCCATCTTTCTGCTATCAGTTTCAGATGCAGGTCTATCTCGCTAACAGAAGTAATTATTAAGAGGCTTTTAAGCAAGTCTCTATATTTAATTGCGAAGGTCATCGCGACCTCTCCTCCGTACGAGGTCCCTATAAGGTGGATTTTTTCAAGCTTTAATTTTTAACTAACTGATACAGGTCATCTGCATGCATTCCAAATGTGTATTTTCCTTCGGGTTTTTTTGATTGCCATTGTCCTCTAAAATCGTGTAAAATTACTCTATATTTTTTAGATAAAACACTCGATTCAGGATACCAACTTTTTGTTGACATAAAAATGTCATTCAGTAGAAATACTGGCTTGCCTTTCCCCATTTCTTCGTAATATAAATCTGTCCCGTTTATATTTATGTATCCCATATTTACCTATTGAATATTTTGAATCGAAAACTAAAATGCAGTTGTAATATCAAGATACCCCTTTTTAATTGCAGATTTCAATGCAAGTTCAAAGAGTACAAAACCAACTACAAAAGAAATTAAGTTTGTCATTAAAAACAAGCCAAAGAATTGAGAAAAAGGTGTTCCCGCTAAAAATTGTGAAAGGTGCTTGCCAAAAAATGCAAACCTCAGCATTTCTATTGTTGAAGTGAGAGGGAAGTATGTCGCAAGAGTTTTCAAAAATCCAGGCAGAATTGTTGGTGAAAACATCGCCCCGCTTATCAAAAACAAACCCCCGAATAGTACGTCCATTAATGATGTTTCGCTTCTTATTGATAATAGGTAGTATCCCGAAAAAGCAAGTGCCAAACCTAATGCACCTACAAATCCAACGGAAAGACCTGCAATTAAAGGAAACAATTGAAAGTTAATGTGGATTTTAAGGACAGGCATTATCCATAAAAGGTTCATTGTAATTGAAATAAGCGTTAAAATCGCCTTTCCTACTCCTCTTCCGAGCGTGTATGTAAAATATTTTGTTTTTGAAACAATGATATATTTTAAGACCCTGTAATGTTCTCTATCGTCAATTACTGAAAAGGCAGTGTTAAAAAATGTATCTGCAAGGAAGTAGTAGAAGAGGCTTCCAAAAAGGGCGAAATAGAAAAGGTCAGACTTCAGGTTTCCTCCGAGCATGCCATAAATGATTATTACTGTGAATATTGAAGCAATTGGCGATGCAAAAAGATAGAGTAGATAAAGCGGCTTCTTTGTCCAGTTACTTTCTACCTGTATTCCTATGTATACTGATGCAATGAGCCCTTTCATTCCCATTTTAAAGTTAACTTCCCTTCTTTTTTTGCCATTATTTCAATGTAGTTAAGCATTTTTATTGCTAAAAAGCCAAATATTATACCAAGTGCAATGAGAATTAGAACCTCGGTTTTCCATGACAAAAAGTAAAATTGGAAATTTTTTACAAGTAGTTGTCTCAAAGCGTCAAGTCCGAGAGCAAGTGGTATCAGTGAAACGATTCCGGCTCCAAGTGCTCCAAGGAATTTTACAGGAAAGTAAAAGCCAGATGCAAGGGTCACAGGCTCCTGGACAAGTAAGGCCATTCTCCAGAGTTCTCTTCCATAAAACAGAAATAGAGAAGAAAAAATCATCCCTACCCCATAAAGAGCCATGAGTGTCACAATGAAAACAAATATTACAAGCCATATATTTGTTACAGCAAAGGAGATTTTAAAAACAAAAATACCAACAAAAAGAACGAGTAAGGATCTAATAGTTGTTTGAACTATCCCTCCGATGGTGAGGCCAAGTAAAAATGCCGAAAGAGGAGCAGGAGAGAGAATGATAAGTTGTAAATTTCCCATTTCTTTTTCCCAATAGAGCTGGGTCGCAACAGACCAGAGGACATTGAGCCAATAAGGAGTCATAAACCCTCCAAGAAGCACTATTCCAGCAAATTCTTCTGGAGCCCCAATGCTTTTATATAGATACACATAGGTTGCCATTGTAAGGAAAGCTCCAGCAACTGAGGCAAATATCCAGTTTAAATCTCTTGTTAACTGACCTTTTACTCTTACATAAGCTCTTGCGTAGGCAGTCTTTATAAAAATATCAATTTTTTTCCTCATCCTCAAATCTCCTGCCAACAAGCTTTATAAAGACATCCTCAAGGGTAGGTTCAATTTTCCTCAATGATTTAATTTCAATGTTGTTATCCTCAAGGGTTGATATTATATGAGCTATTTCCTTCTCTTCCTTTAATCTTAGTAAAATAATAGTTTCTCCACTTTCAGGGTAGTGTGTGAAATTTATGGAACTTTTACTATTCATTTCTTTAATCAAATCTTTATCAGAAATTTCTCCCAGAGGAGTTGTAATTTCGAAAAATTTTTCAATTGAAATTGTTTGCTTCAGGCTTTCAGGGCTATCGTATGCAACCAGTTTCCCCCTGTTGATAATGGCAATCCTGTCGCAAAGTTCATCTGCTTCTGCCATGTAGTGAGTTGTAAGCACAACTGCTCTTTCTTTATTCTCTTTGACCCACTCTTTTACAATATTTCTTATGATACGTGCCCCTTCTATATCAAGCCCAAGAGTAGGTTCGTCAAGGAATAGTATCTTAGGTTCTGAAACAAGTCCTCTTACAAGGTTTATTCTTTGCATCATACCCGTAGAGAGCTTGTTTAAAAGTGTGTTTCTGCTATTCCACATCTCAACTATTTTTAAATATTTTTCTATTCTTTTCATTGCTTCGTTTGTTTCAATGCCGTAGAATTGCGAAAACATCCATAGAGATTCTTTAACTGTGAGGATTCCATAACCTGCACTTTCTCCGCCAGAAACAAGGTTAATTATGTGTCTAATTTTATCTGACTCTTTAACAACATCGTATCCTCCCACTTTTACTGTTCCTTCTGTGGGGTACAGGAGAGTGGACAATATTTTTATGATGGTTGTCTTTCCTGCACCGTTTGGCCCGAGCAGCCCGAATATTTCGCCAGAGTAAACATCAAAGCTTATATCATCAACAGCGATGAATGGCTCTGCCTTTCCTTTTTTATAAATCCTTCTTAGATTTTTAACCTCAATAGCTTTATCCATATAAAATACCTCCACATATTTAAAAGGGGTTCATTGAACTTTATAGGAATTATCTTTTAAAGACACCCCCCTTTATACGCTGTCAACCTATAAATTCTATACAAAAACATGACGTATTCAAGATTACATTATAATAAAACATTAAGATTTTTAAAAGTAAGAAAAAATTATTCAATTAAGATTACTATAACATCATTCACATTTGTATTTGTTGGAGGTACTTTAATTAAATCCCCGAGCTCGTCGAAGAAGTGATAGGAATCATTGTTTAAAAGAAATAATATTGGGTCAATTCCCAAAGACCAGGCTCTTGCAAACGTTGCTCCTGTTGCAAATGCGCCAGCAGCATCAGTGGGTCCATCCCTTCCGTCTGTTGCATATGTTGCCATAAGAACACCTGACATACCCTGCACATCAATAGTAAATGACAGAGCGAGCTCTTGATTTCGTCCGCCAAGGCCATTTCCTGTAACCTTAACAGTTGTCTCTCCACCAGCAATAATTGCCCAGGTATATCAACTGGATTGCTTGAGTTTTTTATTTCCTTTACAATAGAAGAAAGTGCATGTGTTACCTCTTTTGCCTCGCCTTCAAGGTAAGTTGTGAGCAGCATCGTATTGAAACTCATTGTTTTTGCAGCGAATTCTCCGTTTTCGTCCGGCACTGGATGTCCTGAATTGAAGACAGTAATCTTAGTGTGAGAAAAATTATACCCATATGGAATTACCATATATCCTTTTTCTATTTCACTTTCACAGAGCTCAAGGAGTCCTTCTGTCATTGAAGTCGCAGCCTTCCCAACAGATAGAAGATAGATTTTTCATTGTACTTTTAAAACTTTATTTTTGACGTATATTTCTTGTTTATCTCTGTCAAATTTTATCGATTTTTTAATAGATTTTTTGGGATTTGCTGCCCTTTTTACTTCTTCGATAATTTCAAACGCATACTCCCTGAGGCCCATATCTCCTCCCCAGGTCAACAACTTTAATCCTTTATTTTAAAATACCACCCTCTCATTTCTCTTTATTCTTTCAAGTGCAGATTCTAATATGTCATTTATTAAATCCTCATAAGTTTTACCGGTAAGCCTGTACACCCGCGGGAAGTCAGAATGGTCTCTTTCGAGTCCTACTACAGCGTTAACTTCAAGTATGAATGGAGTACCATTTTTATCAATTCTTAAATCAAAGCGTGCAATGTCCCTCAAGTTAAGAACTCTAAATGCCTTAATGACATTTTCCTCGATTTTTTTGATAACTTCTTCAGATACTCTTGCAGGTAAAAAATATTGTGCTTTTTCTGAATAGTCGGCTTTAAATTTGTAGGTTTGGATTCCTTTTGAAGCTTTTGATTCTCTTTTATTCAGAGGCGAAAAATCAATTTCAAGTAGGGGCAGCATTTTTGGAGGAAAGTTACCGATTACTCCCACTGTAATTTCGGTACCCTCAATAAATTCTTCAATCATAACAGGTCTTTTTAATCTTTGAAATATCCTTAAGGCTGATATGCTGACATCTTCCATTGAGTAACAAATCGATTTTGAAGAAATTCCAATACTCGAACCTTCGAAAACGGGTTTTACAATTACGGGGAAAGAATCGATGTTTCTTATTTCTTCATTTGGTGTTGTAATAAATTGATATAATTTTGGAGCACTAACGTTAGCACTTTGCATAATCATTTTTGTTGCAACTTTATTTACAGATAATGATACTGCAAGTGCAGAAGATCCGGTGTAGGGTATCTTCAATTCGTCGAGCATTGAAGGGACATACGCCTCTCCATATGTGCCATTTTTCCCTTCTGCGATATTAAAAACTATCTGAGGTCTGTCTAAAGATAGGAGATAGAATAATGTCTCAGAGCCAGCTTCGTAAAGCTTAACCCTGTGCCCTTTTCTTTCAAGAGCCCTTTTAATATTCTCAATAGTTTCAGGGCTGTCAAACACGGAGTTTCTTTCGCTAAAACTTTTTCTTAGATTAAAAGTTAAACCGATTCTCATGATATTCTCTTATTCTATTTTAAGGAAAGTAAAAGGTAGGTCAATAGGTTTTTTGAGTTTTTTAAAAGAATTTTTAATTTACTAAATAATCTTACAATTTGTAAGTTGAAAAAGTTTAAAGGAGAATATTTGAAAATAACACCTAAGACTCCAACAAGAAAAGAAGAAATTGGTAATTTTATAACGCACACAGTAGGCACGGGACTTGCCATCACAGGCCTTGTAATTCTTATTATAAGAGCAGTTAGGTTGGGAGGGGCATTAAGAATTGCAAGTTTTACAATCTTTGGTGTAACACTGGTACTTCTTTATGTAGCTTCGTCCCTTTATCATGGCCTACCAATAATTGTAAAATCTGCAAGACTTCAGAAAGTCTTGAGAATCTTTGACCACTCGGCAATTTTTCTGCTCATTGCAGGCTCCTACACCCCATTTATGCTTGTTAAATTGAGGGGAAGCATGGGGTTATCTCTGTTCTATATAGTATGGGCAATTGCCTTAGTTGGTATTGTTTTAAAAGTTATATTTATAAATAAATATCCTGTCCTCTTCACTGCAATTTACATTGCAATGGGTTGGCTGATTGTTATTGCAATAAAACCTCTGATAGTTGCATTGCCAAAAGGTAGTATTGTTTTGCTTTTCCTCGGGGGGCTTACGTATACTCTTGGAGTAATCTTCTACGCCTGGCAGAAATTGCAGTACAATCATTTTATATGGCATTTTTTCGTACTATTTGGAAGTATCTTCCACTATTTTGCCATTTTATTCTACATTTAAACCTAATTTTTATTACAAAGTGCCAGGCACTTTGTAATATTTTTTTGCCTTAACCCTCTTTTTATTTAAATTACTTTATTTCTTAATTCGCCAATTTTTTCTATTTTGCAAACTATTTCGTCTCCTCTTTCGATTGGGGCAATTCCTGAAACTGTGCCAGTTGAAATAACGTCTCCAGGGTACAAAGTGATGTATTTTGTGATGAAGCTTACAAGTTCATTGATTTTGAAAATCATATCTTTTGTGTTGCCTTTTTGTCTCACCTTGCCATTTACTGAAAGTTCTATTTCAAGGTTGTGTGGGTTTGGAATTTCATCTTTTGTTACAATCCAGGGTCCAAGTGGCATTGCTGCATCAAAGTTCTTTGACCTGTACCACGGCCAACCCTTCTTCATATCAGCATATTCCAATTCTCTTTCAGTTACATCATTTGCTATTGTGTATCCAAAAACATGATCCATTGCCTCTTCTGCATCAACATCCTTGCCCTGCTTTCCTATAATAACTGCAAGTTCAACTTCAGGATCGACTCTTGTTGCAAAATCAGGGTAAATAATTTCTTCATCATGAGAAATTACACAGTCAGCAAATTTTCCAAAAATAATTGGCTCTTCAGGGGGTTTGCTTCCTGTCTCTTTTGCATGCTCAGCATAATTTTTGCCAAGGCATACAATCTTACTCTCCCTTATAATTGGTGCAGTTAACAAAGGATTTTTAACTTCAAAAAATTTAAGGAATTCGCTTTTGAACAGCTTTTCGCCTTTTTCAATGAGTTTCTCCACATATTCCCACTGCTCTATTATATCTACGACGTTAAAGAATGCAGGGAATTCTTTGTCGAGCTTATGTCCAATGATTTCGGAAACAAGATCAATGTCTATGAGTTTGCCCTTGTAGAACACGCCAACTTTTTCAATTCCTTTACTTTCAAAACTTGCTACTCTCATTTTCTCCTCCTTAATGTAAGTATAAATATAATTGAAATTGTTAAAACTATCGAAGGTCCTGTGGGTATGTTCAAAAAATACGATGCAATTATTCCAACAAGTTCTCCTAAAACGCCAATAAGGATAGAATATATAAACATTTCTCTTAAATTTTTTGCAATGTTTATTGCAGCAGCTCCAGGGATTATTACAAGCGCAGATACAAGTATAATGCCAACTATTTTAATGCTTATAACAACTATTAAAGATAGCAAAAGTACGAACAGGTAATTAAGATACTTCACTCTTATTCCACTTACTTTTGCCCAGTCCTCATCAAAAGATATGATTGTTGTTTCATTGAAGATGAAATACATAAGTACTATGGAAAATACTGCAAGACCAAGAATAATGTACAGATCTTTTGAAGAAACTGCGAGAATATCCCCGAATAAGTAGCTCAACAAATCGGGCTTGTATCCCTTTACAAATCCCAGAAGAACTACTCCAATAGCCATTGATGAAGGAAGCAATATCCCTATGATAGTATCAACAGATAATCTCGATTTTTCGATAAGAGGAGGTATCAGCATCCCAACAACTACCGAAAAACCTAAAGCAGAAGCAAGCGGGTTGACATTTACAAGAAATCCGATAGCAACTCCGGTTAGTGCAATATGTGCTATTGCATGCGAGAAAAATGCCATTTTCCTGAGGATTACAAACACTCCAATAAAAGCGCAAAGGAAACCCGATATTACCCCGACAACAATTGCTCTCAAAAAAAATCCGTAGATCATTTCAAATCCCCTCTGTCCTTATAGAACTCGCAAGGTTCTCCTTCTTTGCAGAATTTGTGTTTGTATACATTGGCTTCCCTTCCATAGAGTTCTTCAAATTTTTCTTCCGAGAGCACTTCGTCAGGTTTACCTTCGCATATCAATGTTCTGTTGACGCATATCACTTTGCTTGCAATTTTTTCTACCACAGTAACATCGTGAGAAACAAGAAGTGTAGTTATTCCGTATTGCTTATTCATGCATGTGATGAATTCGTAAAATGTCTGCTCTCCTGTAATATCGATACCTGCAATGGGTTCGTCGAGCAATAGTATCTCGGGCGACAAAATTAACGCCCTTGCAATGAGGAACCTTTGCTGTTGCCCGCCAGAGAGTTCTCCAATTGCTTTATTGGCAAGATGGGAAATATGGAGTAAATCAAGGTATTGTTCGATTTTCATTTTCTGCTCTTTGCTCTTCGGGTAAGTTTTTTTAATAGAAAGTTCGAGAAGTTCTTTCACCGTAACAGGGAAATTCTTAATAATATCAACTTTTTGCGGCACATAGCCAATCCTCGCTCTTTCTTCCCTACTTATCTCGCTTATTTTTTTTCCTAAAATTCTAACCTCGCCTTCGTGTGGCAAAAGGTCAAGAATCGCCTTAAGCAAAGTTGTTTTTCCTGCACCATTTGGTCCAATAATAATTGCAATATCACCCCTTTTTAACTCGAACGAGATGTTGCTGATTGCCTCAAAATCCTGGTATCTAACAGAAAGGTTTTTTACTGATAGAATAGTATCATTGTTCATTTTAGCGCTTCAATAATTGTGTTTATGTTGTATTGCATTGTTTCCAGGTAGCTATCCCGCCCATTACTTCCCCCAATAGGATCAAGTACATATACTTTTACATGAGTATCCTCAACGATTGCATTCATTATTTCAGTTGATTGCTGCGGCTCTTTAAATACTGCTTTTATATGATTTTTAGTAATTATATCTTCTATTTCTTTGATTTTTTGTGGAGTTGGTGATGTTCCTTGAGTTCCTTCCAATGTTCCAGCAATTTCAAGTCCGAAGTACCCTGCAAGATAAGGAAATGCATCGTGAAAAGATATGATTTTTTTCGTTTGCAGTTCTTTAACTTCACTCCGTAATCTGAAAGCTTCAGATTTTATTGCATCTGTGTAAGTTTTAAAATTTTCTTCATAATATGAGCTGTTTTGAGGATCAACCTCTATAAGTGATTTTTTAATTGCCGTGCATTGCATTATATAATAATCAGGATTTAACCATATATGAGGGTTATCATTCTTTACATTAGCATTTATTGTCTCGCCTGTGTTAATTACTCGTGCATCTTTTAAGCTTTGAAGGAGGTCCTCCATCCAGTTTTCGAGGCCAATATCGTTTTCAAAAATCAGTTTTACACCCTGTAATTTCTCGATGTCTTGAGGGTTAAGCGAAAAATTGTGAGGGTCAGATGTTGACGGAACTATCAGTGATGCATCAACTTTATCCTTACCTATTCCTTTGAGGGCATCATAAATAGGGAAAATTGTTGCGGCTACTTTGATTTTCTGGTTATCTATACTTTTAGCGCTACAGCCGGTAGTCAGTATGGCGATCAAAACTGTAAAAATAACTATTTTTTTCATAACCATATTATATACATTAAAAATACTTTTTGGTTTGTTTTTGAAAAAAATTGTTTATGGTTAAAATATAAGAAATTTTGGAGGTGATTTATGAATACGGTTGGTATATTCTTACCCCCGCCATCTAACGCTGTTGAGATGTTTGAGAAAGCAAAAGAAGCAGAAGGCTTTAAGGAAGAGATTTCTATACTTATTTCAAGAAATGAAAAAGAAAGAAAAGAAATACTTAAAGAGTCTATCGCTATTATTGCATCCTCTATATCTTCCGAAGACCTTGAACTTGCAAAAAATCTTAAACTAATCCAGGTCCCTTTTGCGGGAGTTGATACATTTGATGTTAAGGAACTAACCAGGAAGGGTGTTGCCCTTGCAAATGTCCATTCGAATGCAGTTACTGTTGCAGAATACGCTTTCGGCTTGCTTCTTTCGCTTGCTAAAGATTTTGTGCGAAGTGATAGAGATTTGAGAAAAGGTTATTGGCATGGTTGGATGGGAAAAGAGTTTAATATAGAAGTTCAAGGGAAAACCGTTTGTATCATAGGACTCGGGAGCATTGGAAAGAAAATTGCAGAGTTTGCAAAAGCATTTGGTATGCATGTTATTGGTGTTAAAAGGAATCCGCAAAGTTATCCAAATGTGGACGAGGTTTACGGTACAGAGGACTTGCTCAAAGCAGTGGAAAAATCTCATTTTGTCGTTTCTGTTCTTCCACTAACTGATGAAACAAAAGGGCTTATCGATAGAAATGTGTTTAACGCAATGAAAGATAAATATTTTATAAATGTTGGAAGAGGCGCTGTTGTAAATGAAGAAGACCTTTTTGTGGCCTTAAAAACCCATGTTCTTAAAGGTGCGGCGATTGATACCTGGTGGAATTATCCAGAAAAACCCATGCAATTTGCATATCCTTCTAAATATCCGTTTTTTGCAATTGACAATATAGTGATGACTGCACATGCAGGTGGATTCTCGGCAGAAAGCGTAAAAAGAAGCTGGGAAGACTCAGCAAGAAATATTGTGAGGCTGTTAATGGGAAAACCGCTGGAAAACATTATTAAAGAGGCTGGCTATTGATATGGATATTTTTAAAAGGAAAAACAGGATCTATGTTCCTGTTATAACAGAAGAAATTGCAAAGGAAACTCTTATAAGATGCAGCTCGTGCGGGAGATTAATCAGTTACAAAGATTTAAAGAATAATTTGAATGTTTGTCTTTACTGTGGACATCATTTCAGAATGTCTATACAGGAAAGGATAAACCTGCTCACAGATACCGACACTTTTAAAGCTATTAATAGTGATATAGAGTCCTTAGATGTGCTTAATTTTTATGATGGAGCCTATTATAAGAATCAACTTGTAAAAGTTAGACAGGAAACTGGTTTAAATAGTGCATTAATAACAGGAAAAGCTAAAATTGATGGCGTCGATGTTGCAATAGGGGCGTTTTCTTTTGAATTCATTGGTGGAAGTCTGGGTTTCACCGAAGGAGAAAAGATTGTGAAACTATTTACTTATGCAAAGAAAAATCAACTTCCAGTGGTTGTAAAATTTTCGTCTGGTGGAGAGAGGATTCAGGAAGGAGTTTTTTCAATGCTCCAGATAGTTCGCATCATTCATGCTGTTGACGACTTTAAAGAATACGGTGGCCTTTTCATTTCGATTCTTACAAACCCGGTTTATGGAGGTGCTTCAGCTATAGGAATGCTTGGCCAGTTTGTCTTTGCCGAGAAAGATACAATGATAGGGCTCACGAGCCCCAGGATTACACAGCTTGCCTTTGGGATGAATTTTTCCAGAGAGCTTCAGTCTGCAGAAAAACTTCTTGAAAACGGTTTCCTTGACGGAGTATTCGAAAGGAAAGATTTGAAATCAACAATTTCAAAGGTTTTGAAAATTTACACAAACAGAAGCCTAATATGATGACCTTACTTTCCTTTGAAAGAGAACTTGCCCCTCTTTATAAAGAGCTTGAAGAAAAAACCGGGCTTGAAAAAAAAGAATTAAAAAATTTAATAGAAGAAAGGCTTAAGGTAATTTATAAAAGTTTAACTCCTTATAATATTGTAGAAGTAGCCCGCCACCCTGACAGACCTCAAACCCTTGATTATATAAAGGAACTTTTGACCAATTTCGTAGAAATAAAAGGAGACAGAATTTCGGGAGAAGACAGGTCAATCATTGCAGGCATCGGCAAATTTAATGGGTTATCTCTCACTGTTATCGGAAGCAACAAAGGACACACTATAATTGAGCGATTAAAGAGTAATTCAGGAATGATTGGCCCTTCGGGGTTCAGGAAAATTGCAAGGGCTGTTGATATTGCTTCAAATACATTTAAAACACCTATTTTAACGTTTATTGATACGCCAGGGGCACGTGTTTCTCCTGAAACGGAGAAAGAGGGTTCAGTTGCTGCCCTATCAGAACCCATAAAAGCTTTTTTAAGAGCTAAAGTACCAGTTTTGAGTGTAGTGATAGGAGAAGGGGGAAGCCTTGGTGCACTGAGTTTGCTCGTATCAGATAGAATCCTTATGCTCAGTTATTCTTATCTTTCTGTTATTTCCCCGGAAGTTGGAGCTTCTGTGCTTTTCAAGGATAGGTCGATGAAAAAGGACATTGCTAAAGCTTTAAAAATTACTTCTGAAGAGCTGCTTAGTTTTAATGTGATAAATGGCATTATAGAAGAACCATTTACAGGAGCTCACAGAAATCCTGAGCTTACTATTCAAACGGTTAAGGAAGCCCTGCAAAAAGAGTTTGAGCTGCTTTTAAAGGAACCTTCTGGAAATTTGCTTAAAAGAAGAGTAGAGAAGTTCGAAAAATTTAAAATTTAAAAATAAAAAATTTAAAATGCACCCGTTTTTATTATTTTTATTAAATTTTTGTAAAGTGAATTGATTAGTTTTTCCTATTGACTGCGAATACTAAAAGTATAAAGTATAAGATAATTAGGGTTCAAGGAGACAAAAAAATGAAAACAGATTTAAGAGGTAGAGATTTTATTAGCGTGCTCGACTTTAACCGAGAGGAATTGGAAACAATTCTTGAGGTTGCTAAATGGCTTAAAATGAGAAATGCTGTGGGTGAGTCACAGACAGAAATCCTTAGAGGAAAGGTTTTGGGATTACTTTTTGCATCGCCTTCAACGAGAACTCGACTTTCTTTTCAAACAGGGATAGTTCAGCTTGGGGGGTCTGCTCAGGTTTATAATCCTGAGGAATTACAACTTTCCCACAAGGAGTCATGGAAGGATACTGCCGAAATGATTTCGAGATTTTTGGACGGTTTTGCAATTCGTCTCTATAATCTTAAAACCCAGATGGGTGCAGAAACATATGAATATGGAGATGCTAGAAAGGTTTTAAGAGGAATAGCTGAATATGCGAATATACCTGTAATTAATATGCTTGATGATAAGGAGCACCCCTGTCAGATCATGGGTGATATTCTTACGATGATGGAAAAATTCGGTGGTTTAGAATATGCAAGAAATAAAAAAATTGTTATGTCATGGGCATATGATGAAAGGGCAAAATCTGCAGGGGTACCTCAGACAATGATTGCTGCGGGTTCTATACTTGGGTTAAATATTACTCTTGCGTATCCTGACGAGCCAGGGCTTTACGATGTTGATAGTGAATATGTTGAATTTGCGAAAAAGGCAGTAGCAGAAAGTGGCGGTTCTCTCACGATTGAGAATGACATTTGGAAAGCATCAAAAGACGCGGATGTTATTTACGCTAAATCCTGGGCTAGGAATCCCGATAGACATGCTGAAGTGGGTAAAAAATACAAGGAGGATTGGCGTATTTCGCATGAGCATTTTAAGGTCGCCAGTAAAAATTCTGTGTATATGCATTGTCTTCCTGCTCGTAGAAATTTTGAAGTTACTGATCTCCTTATTGATGACCCAAAAATTTCTATTGTTAATGATGAGGCAGAGAACAGGCTTCATGTTCAAAAAGCAATTATGTCCTTGATAATGAGATAATTTTAAAGATAATTTAATAAAATTTTGGTTTACAAATATTAAAAACAAAGGAGTTTAAAATGGCTAAGAAACAAATTAGGATTTTTGCATTTGGTGGCAATGAAGTTGCCCCTGTCGGTTTAGTTGATGAAAATGGAAAAGCTATTATTCCCGATATTGCTATGCAATGGAAAAGAACAAAAGAAACCTGCGAGCATATATCAAACATTGTAAATTCTTTTCCTGAGGATGATTACATTCTTACGCACGGTAATGGCCCTCAGGTAGGCAATGTTCTTCTTCGATCAGAGTATTCAAGGCCTATACTTCCTCCTCTTCCCCTTGATGTGTGCGGTTCAGATACTCAGGGGTCTATGGGGTATATGTTAGCACAGGTTCTTGCAAACCAGCTAAAGACAAAAGGCATCGAAAAACAGGTTATGTGCATTGTAACACAGGTTGTCGTGGGTAAAAATGACCCAGGCTTTGAGAACCCTACAAAATTTATTGGCCCATCTTATACAAAAGAAGAAGCAATGAAAAGAGCACAGATGGACGGGTGGGTCGTTAAACTATACAAGAAAGACGAAATAGGCAACGAAATTTGGAGAAAGGTTGTCCCATCACCTGTGCCCCTTGATATAGTTGAGATTGATCTCGTTGAGGCAGCACTTGAAAAAGGTATGGTACCGATAACAGTTGGTGGCGGTGGTATCCCTGTTGTTTTAGAAGAGCCTGACGAAAATGGCGTTTATCATAGTAACTATGGCTTTACTTTTAAAGATGGTAAAGATTTGAAGATTTACAGAGGGATTGAGGCAGTGATAGACAAGGATCTTGCTTCTGCTTTACTTGGTACGATGCTTGTAAAGAGAGCAAAGGAAAAAGGAGAAGGTGTTGATGTCACACTAACCATATTTACAGGAGAAGATGGAGCCAAGCTTCACTATCAGAAGCCTGATCAGGTTAACCTGAGACATTTGACTCTTGAGGAAGCAAAGAAATATTATTCTGAAGGGCATTTCCCGGCTGGCAGTATGGGACCTAAGATTCTTGCAATTATAAAATTCCTTGAAGGTGGCGGTAAGAAGGCTTATATTTCCTTGACTTCGAAATATCTTGAAACGCTTGAAGGAAAAGCTGGGACGACAATCGTTAGGGAATAATATAGTCCAGGGAGGTGGCAATGGACCTTTATGGTAAGGATTTAATTACTACGCAGGACTGGGAAAAGGAATGGCTTGATAAAGTTCTTGCCCTTGCAAAAGACATGAAAAGGCATAGGTATGAAAAGCCATACACTGAAATCCTTAAGTACAAGACTTTCTTTATGTTCTTTTATAACCCTTCGGTAAGGACGAGGCAGTCTTTTGAAGCGGCGGCTACAGAACTTGGAGGGCATGCTCAATTTCTTGAGCCAAAAGCGATGAGATTGAAGTCAAAAGAAAAAGCAGGTGAAACGATAGAGGATGCAGCAAATGTAATGTCGAGATACGGTGTTGGTCTAGGTATAAGAATTCTTGAAGATGCTATTGAGCAGTATGGCGATGGCGAAGCATTGCTTAGAGAGTATGCAAAATATTCATCAATTCCGATTGTTTCAATGGCACACGACAAGTATCACCCCTGCCAGGGGCTTGCAGACCTCATGGGGTTACAGGAACATATGGGAGATGTGAAGGGCGCAAAAGTAACTATGATGTGGGGTTATTCCTCAATGGTGCGTTCGTGGAGCTCCGTTCAGGAGGATATCCTCCTTCTCCCAAGATACGGAATGAACTTTACTCTTGCATATCCTGAAGGTTTTGACCTTGACCCTGAAGTTATTGAAACAGCAAAGAAAAATGCTGAGAAAGCCGGAGCAAAGTTTGAAATAACCCATGACAGGTTTGAAGCAGTTAAAGATGCTGATGTTGTCTATGCAAGGCACTGGATGAGTCCAAAAAGATATGCCATTGGCAAAGAAGAAGACCAAAAACTTGCCCTTCAATACAAAAATTGGAGGTTAACTTCAGAGCTTAATAATTTAACGAACAAGGCTTATTTTATTCACCCTATGCCAGTTGATAGAGGGAACGAAGTGGACGATGAAGTAGCGAGTGGCCCTCGTTCAATCATTTACGATATTGCCGAAAACAGGCTCCATGCCCAAAAGGCGATAATGGCCCTCACAATGGCATCTGGATGGTAAATTAATTCTATAAAATAGGTAAAAGAAAATATGCAAAAGCTTTACAATAGCTAAAGGGTGGTTTATGAACAGTAAAGAAATAAGAGGCAGTTTCGTCAATTTTTTCGAAAGCAAAGGTCATTTGCACTTGCCTGGCTCTTCTTTGATCCCGAAGGACCCGACTTTGTTATTTACGGCAGCGGGCATGGTGCCTCTGAAGTCTTATTTCCTCGGCGAAGAAGTTCCACCGAGAACGAGGATTACTACTGTGCAGAAGTGTCTTAGAACCAATGATATCGAAAACGTTGGCTACACGGCAAGGCATCACACGTTTTTTGAAATGCTGGGTAATTTTTCTATAGGTGATTACTTTAAAGAAGACGCAATTTCATGGGCAGTGGAATACGTGACAAAATCCCTTGGCCTTCCTTTTGAAAATCTCTGGGTCACTATTTATAAAGAGGACCGTAAGACACAGGAAATCTGGAAAAAGCTTGGCGTCCCCGACTATAAAATCATCCCTCTTGGCGAAGAGGACAATTTCTGGACGATGGGTCCCGTTGGTCCGTGTGGTCCTTGCTCTGAAATATATTTCGACAGGGGCGTAAGAAAACCTGGCGAGGAAAACGAATTGCCTGGAAGCAGCGGCGAAAGGTTCCTCGAGTTCTGGAATCTTGTATTTACCCAGTTCGACAGGCAGCCAAACGGTATCCTCAAACCTCTTGCAAGAAAAAATATTGATACGGGTATGGGTCTTGAAAGAATCACAAGTATTCTTGAAAACACCCCTACCGACTTTGAAACAGATCTTTTCTTCCCGCTGATAAACAAAATTGAAGATATGAGCAAAAAACATTACGGAGAAGACTCTTTAAAAGACCGTGCCTTCAGGGCAATTGCAGACCATATCAGGGCTATGAGTTTTCTTATATCAGACGGGCTTTTGCCTGGCAATGAAAAACAGGCTTATGTATTGCGAAGATTCATCAGAAGAGGCGCACTTTTTGGCAGAACCCTTGGTTTTAAAGAACCATTCCTATATGAGATCACACCATCTCTTGTTGACCTTATGGGCGACATTTACCCCGAATTAACTACAAATGCAGGAAAAATTGCAGCTACCATTAAAGCCGAGGAGCAGCGTTTTAGCTCTGTTCTTACGAGCGGCTTTTCCTTTTTCGAGGATAAAATCAATGAACTCAAAATTAATGAGCCCAGAACGTCCAAACCCTTCGAAAAGTCTATTAAGGAATTCCCTTCGGACGCCGTTTTCTACCTTTATGATACCCTTGGCTTCCCCGTGGAACTTTCAGAAGTGCTTATAAAAGAGTATGGTTTGCATTTCAACAGAGCCCAGTTCGATGCGTTGATGGAGGAGCAGAGAGAGAAGGCGCGCCTTGCATTTACAGGTGCTGACTTGTACACCGAGAGGGTGAACCTTCTTGTTGTTAAGAAGGAGACAGGAGAAACTGAATTTGTCGGTTATTCGAGCTTGACAGCCGAGTCGGTAGTAAAAGCTATTTTGAAAGGTGAAGCAACTTTAGGCGATGCTCAAAAAGATGATAAAGTTTCAATAGTACTTGATGTAACGCCATTTTATGCAGAGAAAGGCGGCCAGATAGGAGACACAGGGGTTATTGAAAATGATGATTTTGTTTTTATAGTTGAAGATACAAAATCTCCCGTTGAGGGACTGATTATCCATTATGGATATGTTGACAAAGGCACTGTAACCGTTGGTGACAGAGTTATTGCCAGGGTAAACAGCAAAAGAAGGCATGCAATAATGAGAGCCCATACTTCTACACACATCCTGCAAGCTGGTTTGAGGCAAGTTTTCGGAGTAAGAATTTCTCAGCAGGGTTCGCAGGTTTCTCCAGATGAGTTCAGGTTTGATTTTAATTTTTCTGAAACTTTCCCCAGGAACAAAATTCCAGGTATAGAGTCTTTTATAAACGATATCGTTTTTCAGGGCATTCCTGTCGTTACTGGGGTTATGAAACTTGATGAAGCAAAAGCAAACGGCGCCCTTGCCTTTTTTGAAGAAAAATATGGAGATATTGTTCGAGTCGTCCAGATTAACGATGTGAGTAAGGAACTTTGTGGTGGCACCCACGTGTCAAACACAAATGAAATAGGCATTGTTGTGCTCAGAGGAGTAAGAGCAGTTGCTTCAGGCGTAAAAAGAATTGAGGGTTTCTCAGGTCAAAAAGCTTTCCACTTCCTTCAGGAGAGGTGGCAGTTGTTAAAAAATGCTTCCGAAGTTCTCGGGACTCAGGAAGACAGCATAATAGATAAGGCAAAAGAAACAGTTCAAAGTTTAAAAGAATCTAAAAGTGCTCTTGAACAAACTCGTTTGAAACTTTTTGAAATCAATATTTCAAATCTTCAACCCGCTATTTTAATCGGCAATATTAACAAAGGCAGTGCCTTTCGTGAAAGCCTTTCTCACGGGACAAATCTTCTCGAAAGTGCATCCCGGGCCAGTATACCGGTTTACGCTGAAGAGTTTGAAGACGCTTTACCCGATGAATTGAGAAAAGCATACGATATTGCCAGGAAAAAGCTTGTTTCAGGTGTTGTGATTTTTGTTTCAAAAACTTCAAATGGAGAATTTATAATTATCGGCAGACTTTCAGATAATGCACCTTCTGCAAGTGATATATTCAAGAAAATTTCTTCTGTTTTAAATTTAAAGGGTGGTGGTTCAGAGCGACTTGCACAGGGCAGTAGTAATGAAAAATATTCTATTGAGGAAATTCTAAGGACGTTGAGGTGAGCAAATCGGACGAAAGATTGCCAATGATTGCACTTGATGTAGGGACAGGCAGGATTGGCGTTGCCATTTTGAGGGACGCTATACTTTTTACCAACCATCTTGATATTATTTCAAGAGACGGCTCAGAATTTGAAAAAGTAGCTTCGATTGTAAAAGACGAAAATGTAAAGACAATTGTCATTGGTCTTCCGAAGACTCTCAAGGCAGAAATAGGGCCCCAGGCAGAAAAAGTGCTTCAATTTGTTGATGAACTAAGATTACATCTTATTTCACCTCCTCCTGTAGAAATTGTCCTCTGGGACGAAAGGTTTACGAGTGTAATTGCCCACAGGATGTTCAGGGCAATCGGACTCACTTCTAAGAAGGAACGTAAAATAAAAGATTCGCTCGAGGCCGAGTTGATACTTGAAAGTTATATAAATTATTTGAGGAGAGAATTACGGAAAAAAGAACAATAGGAAAATCAAATTCAACAAGAATCTCGAAAGGAACAGGAACACCAGGTACGAAAAAAGCCTCAGGGGTAAGAAAAACTAGCAGGACAAAAAAAACTAGCAGAGCAAAAAAGGTTACCAGATCATCGGAATTCCTCAAAGTAGCGAGATTCTTCAAAAACAGAATAAGCAAAAACAAGGCAAGGTATATTATGTTAACCGCTGTAGTTTTGTTACTTGCCGTTTTTTTGCTTGTTGAGATTTTTCCAGGCTATTTAACCGGCAAAAGAAGCGGCTCGTTTACAGTCCAGGAGGATACCACAGTGAAGGAAATAGCAACTTCTCTTACGAAAGATAAATTCATCATTGACCCTGTTGGCTTTTCATTTTTTGTCAGATTAACAGGGGACGATAATCTGATAAAGAGCGGCAAGCACTCCTTCAGTGATGTTGCGACAGTTTTTGGAATTATAGCTGAAATCAAAAAAGGGGTTATCGGCGAACAGGTTGTAGTTACAATACCAGAAGGGTTTTCTGTGAAAGATATTGATGAACGCCTCTTTGATAAAGGTTTGATAGCCAAAAAAGAAGAATTTTTAAATTTTGCAAAAGGATACGAAGGCTTTCTTTTTCCAGATACCTACTTTTTTTACAAGGGTATTACAGTCCAGGAAATTGTAAAAATGATGAATGATCGCTTCCAGAGCGTCCTTCCTCAGGATTTTGCAGTGAAAGCCGTGGGAAAAGGTTTTGAAGATGTGCAAGTCATTACTCTTGCCTCGATTATTGAAAAAGAAGTCAAATTTGACAAAGACAGGCCTCTTGCAGCAAGCGTTTTTATAAATAGGCTTAAAATAGATATGCCTCTTCAAGCAGACTCGACCATCGTTTATATTCTTCCCGAGCATAAAGTCTGGCTCGACGAAAGCGACTACAAAATTGATTCGCCCTACAATACTTATCTGAACAAAGGCCTTCCCCCTGGTCCAATTTGTAATCCCTCAATTAAATCTATTACAGCAGTGCTTGATGCCCCCGACAGCCCTTACTACTACTTTATAACAAAGCCAGACGGTGAGGCAGTTTTTGAAAAAACTTTAGACGAACACAACAGGGACCTTGCAAGATATTATGGACAATATTAAAAAAAGAGAAGTTATTAAAAAAATTTATATTGAAAGTTCCGTAACCTGGTTTGTCCAGGCAATGCTTGAAGATTCGCATCTTGTAGCAGTGTCTCTCGGAGATAAGACTCCCGGTCGCGAAGACCTTGGCAATAAATTTCCTGATGAAGAAAAAAATTTCGAAAATAAAAATTCTGTGTCAATATTCTACGATTCTGCTGTTGAAGTTGATATTTTAGCATATCTTAACCTGATTAGAAAATTTCTTATTTTTGAATTTGGAGAAAAATCCTTTATAATTTTCTAAGGGGAAAATATGAGCGCACTTTTTGGAAGAAAAAATTATTCGGAGATTTTTGAAAGGCTCGTAAGGAGTGGAAATATTGATCTTGCACTTAAAGAGGCAATCAAAAATGGAGATATTCTTTACGACCTCGGCAATATCGACGAAGCCATTTCAAATTATAATACTCTCCTTAATATTTTTACTAAAAACAACATTTCAAAGCACGAAGTTTATGAAAAGATTTACGAAAAACTTGCCCCCCTCTATTTAGACTCAGGTAGTACCAAAAAAGGTATTGAAACAACCCTTGCTCTTATCGACAAGAAGATAACCCTCAAAAAGACTGGCGAAGCAGTTAAATTATTAAAAACCCTTGAAACAAATTTCTTTATTGATAAAGGTCTTATGTTAGAAATTGTTGAAATATATGTTAGTCTTGGCTTACTTAGAGAGGCATTTGAGATAGTTGATAAGTTGATACAAAAAGAGAGCACTAATATCGATCTTTTAAAAATGGGAGGTGAACTTTTATATAAACTTGGCAGATTTGAAGAATCCTATTCATATTTTAATGCTGTTGTTATGTTGGCTCCCAATGATGATTTGGCGAAGACAAGATTAAAAGAACTCAAGAGTCAGGAAGCCGTAAGCGCATTAGAAAAAACTGAACAAGCCGTAACTCCTCAACCAGTTGAGTTGAATCCACCTTCACAAGAGGGTCAGACAGTTCCATTAGAAATAACCGAAGAAAAGCCTGGACAGCCAGTCGAAGAAAGTGTCATTCAACCCGAAAAGCAGGAACAAACAGAACCTCAAACAGCTAAAAAATTAGAGGAGTTTCCTTCCAAAAAAGCTTTTGCACCACCTATTATGCAAATTTCTGAAACTACATTATTATCCGATTTTAGAGAGATACTTCACAGTGACTCTGAATACCTCCAAGCTCTTGAGTCCATTAAGAATGGGGATGAGCAAAAAGGCATCGAGCTCCTTAAAAAAATTGCGGAGAGATTCGAAAATTTAAACTTTGAAGCTTCTGATTATGTTTACAATAAAATTCTTGTCCTTACTCCTGCCGATATCGAGGTTAAGCTGAAACTTGCAGAAATCTACAAAGAGCGAAAGGATATCGAAGATTCCATTTTTTATCTAAGGTCGGCTCTCAAATATTCAAGGGGTGTCGAAAAACTCGAAATCTTAAGACGATTAACCGCGCTTCTTCCAGATGACACTGAACTGAATACTGAAATATTCAATTCCTATTTTGAACTTAAAGACTTTAACAGTGCATTTGAAATATTCTTTAAATTGGACGATAACAAAACTATTGAAAGTTTTGCTTCCAGGATGCTTCCCTCCCTTAAGGAAGATGTCCAATCCCTTGGAAGGGTTGCGAGGTTTGTAAAAAGTAAAGGCTTATCCGACACGCTTGCACATCAGTATTTTTACCTCCTTGGCAAATCATTGTTTAGTATGGGCGATAATGTGGAAGGAACAAGGTGGCTTATTGCTGCACACAGGATTGTAAGGTTGCCTCTTGATGACTACGTTATGATGGCCCAGTACCTTAAAACTTTCCCGCTTGAAGGCGGAAAAGAGGTAGTAGGAGATGCAATATTTGGCTATTTAGACAGCATTGATAATTTTGACACAAAGGTAAGCATGCTGAGGCTTCTCCTTGCATTAAGGCCAGACACGATTTCTTATCTTATTAGTTACCTCGGTATGCTTGTTAGTACCAATAACCTTGGCAAAGAAACTACTCGTACCTTTGCAAGGTTAGTGAAGATGAACCCCGTTGATTATACTGTTTTTGTTTACGACACTGCATTAAAATTAACCGATAATTTGACCATAAAAGAGCTTAGCGACACCGCAACCTTTTTTGACCTTGCCGACAAAAAAGACGAGGCAACAAAAATTTATTCTATAATTATGAGTAAGGATCCTGGAAACAAAATTGCTCTTACAAAACTCTTTATTACGAATATTGAAGGCGAACTCCTTAAAGAAATTTTGCAATTCTTCAACCAATTCTCTCCCTCTCATACCTACTCGGACTTGGTGGATCCTTTCATGGAAAAGTACAAAACAAAGCAGGCGAAAGATCCTTTTGATTTTCATGTTCATTTTGTTCTTGGCTTTCTCTATTTCCTTACAGAGAGATACGAAGAAGCAGTGGCCTCTTTCCAATTTGTTGTCCGTTCTCACCAGTTTGAGGCATTTATGCATTACTTCCTTGGCATTTGTTTCGAGAAAATTTTACTTCAGGATTTTGCAATGACGCAGTATAATATGGCTGTAAAAATGGAAAGCAATCTTCAAGAGGTTAAATTGAACGCTCTTTATAAAATAGGAATTTTATACAAAGAACAGGGCAAAATTAGTGAGTGCCGCGATGTACTGTCGGAAATAGCCGCTATTAACCCCGATTTTGAAGATGCAAAGGTCCTTCTTGATTCGCTGCTCCAAGAAGAGAAACTTATTGACTTAAACAAGGAGGAATTTAAATGATAATATCGTCAACTACACTAAGAGCAGGTGAAATAGCAGTTAAAAAGGGTTTTGTCAAGAAAGACCTTGTTGACAAGGCGCTGAGTATTCAGAAAGTTACAAAGGAGCCCTTGCTTAAAATACTGCTTGATATGGGCGCGATTGTCGACGTACAGTTTGCGCAGATACTTGGAGAACAGTGGGGATACGAGTATGCGGATCTTATTAACTATCCTGTTGATAAGGAAGTTTTGCGACAAGTTGACCCTGATAAAGCAAGATACTACGGTTTCTTTTTGATGAAAAAGGATCAAGGCAAGTTCCATGTTGCAATTGCCGATCCCACCAATATAGAAACCCTGGATTACCTTCGTCTTGCACTTGGTAATAACCTTATTATTTATGTTGCAACCAGGCTTGCAATAAAGCAATCAATAGAGAAGTACTATGAAATGGAAACTGCCCTTAAAAAAGCAGAAGAAGAGGCAACTGGAGGCCCTGAAATAGTTGAAGTTAGAGATGACGTTGACCTCGCAAGGTTAAGAGAGATGGGCGAAGAAGCGCCAGTTATAAGAATTGTTAATAATTTCGTCTCTCAAGCTATCGTTGAAGACGCATCTGACATTCACGTGGAACCAATGGAAAATTCTTTGAGAATTCGCTATAGGGTTGATGGAATCCTTCATGAAAAGCAGATACTTCCAAAAACTATCCAGCCCGGTATTGTTACCCGTCTTAAAATAATCTCGAATATGGATATTGCCGAAAGAAGAGTTCCTCAGGACGGCAGGCTTACGCTTAAGTTTGAGGGCAGGCCTATTGATTTCAGAGTGTCTTCGATTCCTTCGATTTTTGGAGAAAAGGTGGTTTTGAGAATTCTTGACAGGACCGTTTCCATAAAACCACTTGATCAGCTGGGATTCTCCGAATACAACCTCAAGAGATTTGAAAACATCATCTCCCAGCCTTATGGTATGATTTTGATTTCAGGACCTACTGGCTCAGGCAAGACGACCACTCTTTACTCTTGCCTCGACAGGCTGAATTCTCCTACAAAAAATATTATTACCGTCGAAGACCCTGTCGAGTATCAGTTAAAAGGCATAAATCAGATGCAGGTTAACGAAAAGGCGGGGCTGACATTTGCGAATGCTCTCCGTTCAATTTTGAGGCAGGACCCGAACATCATTCTCATAGGAGAGATAAGAGATGCAGAAACTGCAAGAATTGCCATTGAATCAGCACTTACAGGCCACCTTGTTTTCTCTACAATTCACACGAACGATTCTTCGTCTATTGCTACAAGGCTTATAGATATGGGCATTGAGCCATTTCTTGTTGCATCTTCCCTCATCGGGGCCACGGCGCAGAGGTTGATCAGAAAGGTATGCGATAACTGTAAGACTGCGTACAATCCTTCAAGGGATGTGCTTGAAAATCTCGGGTTTCAGATTGATGAAAGTGTGACTTTCTATAAAGGGGAAGGTTGCGACAAATGCACTCATACAGGTTACCGTGGTAGGAAGGCGATTAGCGAAATTTTGCCAATTACACCTGATATTCAAAAGTTGGTACTTAATAGAGCAAGTTCTAAGGAAATCTCTGCCCAGGCAAAAAAGGAAGGTATGAAAACCTTGCTTGATGATGCGATGACCAAGGCAGCCGAAGGCCTTACAACGCTTGAAGAAGTTGTAAGAGTTGTTTCAACATTGGAGGTTTAATATGAATTTAGATGAAATTTTGTTGTTTGCTGTAAAGAAAAGTGCATCGGATGTGCATTTAACTGTAGGATTGCCCCCTGTGTTAAGAATCCATAAGGAGCTCGTCTATCTTGATTCTGAATCTCTTGCTCCAGAAGATACTGCGGAAATGATGTATTCAATTATGACAGACAAGCAGAAAGGTCTTTTTCAGGAGAAACGCGAACACGATTTTTCCTATGGCATGAAGGGGATTGCCCGTTTCAGGGTCAATGTTTTTTATCAAAGGAGTTCTATTGCAGCGGCTTTCAGAAGAATCCCCTTTGATATTCCCGAGCTTGATTTTCTTGGCGTTCCGCAAATTGCCCATAAAATTATTCAGGAAGAAAGAGGACTTATTCTCGTTACAGGTCCAACTGGCCACGGCAAATCAACTTCCCTTGCATCAATGATTGATGAAATAAACTCAAAGAAATCAAAGCACATTGTAACAGTTGAAGACCCAATTGAATACCTGTTCAGGCACAAGCGTTCAGTCGTTGTCCAGAGGGAACTCGGAAGCGACACCCTCACTTACCCGAACGCTTTAAGAGCTGCGTTAAGGGAAGACCCTGATGTAATCCTCGTGGGTGAAATGAGGGACCTTGATACAATTGCAACAGCCCTTACTGCTGCAGAAACTGGGCACCTTGTTTTTGCAACGCTTCACACAAATTCTGCAGCCCAATCTGTTGATAGAATCGTTGATGTGTTTCCTCCTTATCAGCAGGAACAGATTAAAACTCAAGTTGCAGCAGTCCTTCTTGCAATATTCTCTCAGCAATTGATCGAGAAAAATGACAGGACTGGCCTGGTGCTTGCAACAGAAATTCTTGTTGCAACACCAGCCGTAAGGAATCTTATAAGAGAGGGTAAAGCCTTCCAGATTCCTTCTGTAATCCAGACAAATGCAAACCTTGGCATGCAAACGATGGAAGGTTCATTAAAAAGTCTCGTCGTTAAAGGTTTAATTTCTTATGAAGATGGCATGAGGTACGCCTTTAATAAGGAAGGCTTCATCCATCTTATGGGGAGGTAAAGGTGGCGTTTTTTGAGTACAAGGTAATAAATACTGCAGGAAAGCAAGAAGTTGGCAGGTTTAATAGCAATAATGCTTCAGATGTTGCAGAGTTCCTCAGGGGTAAAGGACATAGAATTGTTTACATCAAGGAAATAAGAGGAGCATTTACAAGGGCTCCCGCAGGTGCAAAATCCCAGGGAGGCATATTCTCGAAGCTTTCAAGGATTACAATAAGGGATCTTTCAATTTTTACCAACCAGTTTGCGACAATGCTCAACGCAGGTCTTTCAATGTCGAGGGCGTTGCAGGTTCTTCAAAAGCAGACGACAAACCCAAAGCTTGCTGTAATTATCGGAGAGGTTTCCGAAGAAGTGAGGAAAGGCAATTCGCTTTCCTCAGGGCTTGAAAAGTTTCCTCTTGCGTTCTCTCCTCTTTATGTAAGTATGGCAAAAGCAGGAGAAACAAGCGGAAACCTTGGCAACTCTCTACTCACTATGAGTAGTTTCCTTCAAAGGGACAACGAAATAAGGAACAAAGTAAGAGGTGCAATGGCCTATCCACTTGCAGTCCTCGCTTTTGCGGTTCTTATCGTTTTGGGCCTTTTCATTTTCGTAATCCCTACATTTGAAGGTTTCCTTACTCAGCTTGGTGCTCCATTGCCCTTGCCTACGAAAATTGTTTTTTCTGTTGCAGATTTCCTTATCCACAGAGGCTGGATAGTTTTAATTGTTGTTGTGGCTCTTATTGCTCTGTATTATAGGTGGATCAAAACTCCCAATGGCAAAAGACGTATGGATGCGTTGAAACTTCGCTTGCCTATTTTTGGTGATCTTACCAGAAAGTCAGCAATGGCTCGTTTTAGTGACACGCTTTCAACACTTTTCTCTGCAGGCATTCCTCTTGTGGACTGTCTAGGAGCAGTAAGGGGAGTAATTGATAATGTGATAATTAGCGAAACTATTAATAACATTGTAGATAGCATAAAGAAAGGAGAGTCCCTTTCCGCTGCCATTGAAAGAAGCGGGATGTTTATGCCTATGGTCGTCGAGATGACAAACATCGGCGAAGAAAGCGGAAGCCTCGACAGGATGCTTAGCAAAGCCTCCGAATTTTACAATGACGAGGTAAACTATATGATCGGGAACATTACCGCTCTCATCAACCCCATTATGATGGTTTTCATTGGAGGCATTATTGCAGGCGTGCTTATTTCGCTTTATCTACCTGTTTTCACGATGGCGGGTTACGTGCAGTAGGGTGGAGGTGTCATTGGGCAATCCTTTTCTTGTGTAAACCTGC
>Ga0315279_10001759_pt1 | contig 35088 bp, 29 predicted proteins | sample YL17G06_20_MG_FD_203694 | JGI IMG/M metagenome (GOLD analysis project Ga0315279, IMG submission 203694) | Sediment microbial communities from Yellowstone Lake, YNP, Wyoming, USA - YL17G06_20 | ecosystem: Environmental > Aquatic > Freshwater > Lake > Sediment | place: USA: Wyoming | collected...
AAACCAACTTCGCCGCCTGCGCTCACGACGTTAACATCTGGGTTTCCAGCGAGTGTCACACGCCATGCGGTTGTCAGCGGCCAATCGCACAGGTCAATCGCGCCCAGGTTCATTTGCTGCCACATGGCGTCCTGGGTGGCATACATCTGGAATATCATTTGGTCCACGTGCGGCCCGAAAAGTTCGGAATTGTTGTCTGTGGTTCCGTCTGGGTGTATGAAGGCTGTTGCTGGGATCACTGTGAACATTGAAGCGACTAGTATCATTAGAAGTGCTATCGGTACGTATGATATTTCTTTTCGCATTTTTGTTTTTCTCCTCTCTCCTTGGAGTACAACAAGTAGTTGTACCAGATCGCTATTTAAGATTTATGGCACATTGGTTCAGTGCGCTCTCTCCATTTCCTTCCACCCAGATCCATCATCAGATGTTGGACACATTTCCTCAGAACTGAAAGAATTTTGTGGACATGTCATCTTTGAAAATCTTAAGACTGCCTAGGAGACTCTTCTACACCCCGAAGTCTTGGTCTCCATTGAATATCCCACATCTTGATTGGTTTTGCAGGCTTGTCCGGACTTGTACTGCTGCCGTGGGCTCATCCTCGAGCCAATTGATTCCCTCTTAGGAAATCCACAGCTTGTGCAGGGCCAAGCAAATCATGCCATGCCTCTCCGGACCTGACAAGAAGGGAAAGAAACAAGCGGTAATGGACTTTCCTGCTCGTTCTATGATGCTGGATAATGAGTTGCGCTGCCTTTATTGTATGCTAGGAACCCGGCCCCCGCCGCCACTCGGTCGTTGGACTATTTCTACTGTTCCCCGTTCCACATTGTTCTCTACGTTGCTTTCTTCTGGAAATGGGATGGCAAGCGCTGCCATTGCGTAGGTGCCTCTGAAGAGGAGGACGGAGAAATTCAAGGTAATCGAGGCTCCACTCCAAAGGCTAAATATGGGCTGTGTCGCCACAACACCTGAGTTAGCGTACAGTGCGAAGTTAACATAGCTTAATGGCAATGTTCCTTGATTCGTAACTGTGACGCTGATTGAGAAAGTGTCACCTTCGAAAACCGTCGTTCTGTCAATCTTGAAGTCTGTGACTGTTATGTCGTTCAATATAGAAATTGTCTGTGTCGCTGTGTCGGTCTCGTTGCCGAGCCAGTCCGCGGCCGACATGTAGTACTGGACGGTTTTCGGGGTTGTTCCGAAGAATTCTCGGCGCGTGTACTGGGTCGAGTTGAAAGTGTCCCCGGCAGCCCACTGCATCGTCGCGTTCTGCCATGCGCCGCCGTCGATTGAATAGCACAGCGTAACCCTGCCGATTCCAGAATGGTCCGAGACAGTGGCGTTGAAAAGGAGGTAGCCGTCAGGCGACAATATCGGCGTTTCCATTCTTTCAACTGTGGGGGGCTTGTTGTCGGTGGATGCGAAGTAGATGAACTGCCAGATCATGGTACCCGTGCTGTTCTTGTAGGCCATCAAGGTGACGCGGCCCATCTCACCTTCCTCAGCGTCGGGTGGAGCCGTAATATTCACGGTAACGATTTGCGGCGTTTCGAAGAGCGTGCCGACCGGCGGATCCACACTGTAGGTCCAGCCTTGCGGCAAATCCGTTTCGGCAGCCAGGTACACAAGTGACCCACCTGTTAGGTTCCACGTGAAAGTGGCCGTTTCGCTGTTGACGATGTATGCGCCGTTCTGGCAGACAGTTATGTCTATTTCCCTGATTATCAGATGTTGCACGTGGGTTCCGCATACTGTCAGGCTCAGCGTGTATGTTCCGCTGTATTCTTCCCAGTGAGTTTCAGGCTGGAACATGAGCCAGAGCGGTACCTGCACCTCTCCTTGCTGAGGCAGGTAGAAATTGAAGAAGTCAATGTCAGGTTGGTCCACGCACAGTCGAATCGTTCCATTCCTTGAACCTACCACCCTGAGGCCACCCTCGAAACCCGTTGATACTATTGAAACGTTGCCAACGTTGATGAGTCTTGCCTGCAGGTTCGGGTCGTAGGTGAATATCGAGGGGTTCACGGTCAGATTAGCCGGGCAGACCACGTTGATGTTCGGGCATGGTAGCAGAGCTTGGAAAAGCACGGCGCAACCACCGGTCTTGTTGTTGTTCATAACGTTGACATCTCCTGGCACCTGTGACGCGGCAGCTGTAAAAGTGTAGTTTCCCGCTGGAGCGTTTATCGTGTTCCAGTTGAAAACAGTCGTCATAGAGCCAAACGCGTCCACCGTCACGGTGTTCACGCCGACCACGATTTCATCGCCGACTACCGTGGTGTTCCGATCGGCGTAGAGAGTGACATTCATGGTCTCTGGAATGTCGCCGTTGTTCTGGACGTTGACCTCTACTAGCATCAAGTCCCCGACGTATATTGCTTCTTGCGATGGTTGGGCGTCTGTCACTTCCGCGTCATGCACGGGCGGGTAGCTTACAAATTCGTAGTAGCCATCAGCCGGTGCAAACACAACTTTGTTCTGGTCTGCGTCAAGAACCCAAGTGTTGTCAGAATACTCGGTGCTAATGTCAAGCCCACTGACGAGATTCTTCACTGACGGCACTGCGGCGACCTCGAATTCTGCCCAGATGAGGCTGCTGCAGCGAGGTCCTTGAACGAAATCACATCCCACACACGACTCGATGATCAATATGCTTCCGTTTCCAAGAAAGCTTGTGTCGACTACTGGGCCACCGATCTGGGCTGCATGGCCTGCGAAGTAGCAGCTTGTTGTTCCAGATGTTAGGCCCACACGGGTACATTCGAGCTGAGTGCGGTTGTATAGAAGTGCGATTTGGTATCCGAAGATGTTCTGCGTCAGGTTGAGCCAGACAGTGATGTTGAATCTTGAGCCAACGTTAGCATTGTCGAGTGTGAGTGCGGTAATAGGCTTCTCTATCCACATTGCATTTGAGGCATGAGTGTGCAGAATGATGAGCTCGATGCGGCTGCAGGTTTTAGTGTTGTCGTTCAAGCTGGTCTCTCGCGGAAGCGGAGATGCAACTGCGGTAAAAGTGTAGGTTCCCTCAGTCACGCCTGCGCTGTTCCAGTAGAAAGCCACCGTGACGGAGCCAAAACGGCCTATTGCAACCGTTTCGACTCCTATGACAATTTCATCGCTGACCACCGTTGCATCCATATCCGCGTATAGAGTGACGCTCCCAGCCTCCACGGAAGCCGTTCCTCTATTCTGCAGGTCAACCTCTACGCGAATCGAGTCACCTATACTCGCGAATCCTGCCGCTCGTATCGTTGTCACTGCTATGTCCTGCACCAGCGGGACCACTTGAACCGTGCCGTCGACGAGCATGTTGTCAACTTTGTTTGTCTCGCCGGGAACAACCTGAGCTTCAGCGCTTATCGTGTAGTTCCCGCAAGCCTCTCCCGTCGTGTTCCATGAAAAACTCAAAACAGTAGAACCCATACTAAGCAAGTCTACAGTTTGATTTCCGACTGCTATCTCGTCGCCTACAACTGTCGCGTTAACGTCTGCATAGACCGCCACCCAAAAGCTTTCAGAAGAATCCCCAATATCGGCGGCATCAACTTGAACCGATACTATTTCACCCACGGCAACATAGGTCTGCGATAAGTGCACTTCCGAAATCGCCACGTCGTGAGGAACATTGAATACCGTTACTGTGCTGTTGATTGTATAGTGAGCCATGCTATTTCCGTTGGAACCCAGCAGGTCACTGAACGTTATGTTAATTGACGTCCAGCCAGCGGCCGCTGCCACGAACTGAAAAGTAGCGAGAGTACCATTGCCCGTCACCCCAAGAATGCTTCCCCGCAGCGAACACGTCAAACCCTCAACCTTGCCTGGACCTACTTTTCCCGCGATGAACGTTGTCGGTCCGCCCTGCTTCAGGAAGGGCCCCTCAGAATAACCCGTAAGATTCAGCAGGCTTGAGTTCCACTCGATCGTCACTACCCATAAGTACAAATCTGTCACGTTGAAGATGGAAAGGTTCAACGCGAGGCTCTCAAACTTGAGAAGACTAGAGTTTGTCGGTAAGAGTGAGACGGTCGGCTGAGACGAACTAGTAAACACTGCAGTCCCATTCGAACCTGTGGTGCCTACTCTTGCATTTCCTATAAGAAGAATCAAGAGCAAAGAAGCGTGAACGAAGAATAAGCTCCTTCTAGTCATGCATTCAGCCTTCTCTTTTCTCTAGCAGTTGCTTTATGTCAGCATCTGAATTAAAGCCTTATGGAAGAGTCTTCCATCGAAGACGAAACAGGTAATGACATGGAAAAAGAGTATCAAATGCAACAGACCAACCAAGCGCGCGCTTGCCGATGAACTAACACTAGAAACTCTCGCTTAGCCGAGTTTCCCCTACAAAAAGAGAAAGCGCGCGCGTAGTATGGTGGAATCACTAAATATTATTTGTGGACAAATCTTCTATGACAATCGGCATTGCAGCAGAAGCTTAGGGAGAAACTCTTTCAAGCCCAAAAAACGCATAGTATTACCAACTGAGGAAGAAAACGCGTGCGCTCCAGCGCAGCTTCCAAACAGTTATGACGAATAGTTTCTCTCCAACAGGAACAAGTCTTTGTAGTCCACAACTCCGCCACAGTTTATGTCTGCACGGGCATCCCAATTGGAATCCGTGGGGGTTGACCAGTAGGCTTTAGCTAGTATCCCGAGGTCTTTGTAGGTCACCTGATTGTCCCCGTCAAAATCGCCTTGAATCCTCACCACCATTGGCAAGCTCAGTTCATTGTTAGTCTCGTTTGATTCGACAATTTCATCGTTGCAGTCGGCTTTGAAGGTTAGCGCGCGCCTTCAACGGAAAGCTGATGTTGTGTAAATAACAGAAATTGCAGACATGAGAAAACAGAGAAACTAAGGGAATCGACTGATCGATCGTCGGCTTTCGCATCATAGCGGCTTTCTTGTTTTAGAGCCCCGCACTCTTCACACAAATGCTCTTCAACCAGATGGTAGTTCTTCTGGCACTTGACCGATGTAAGGGATGCGAATATGGAGCGCGCGCGCTAATGGCAACGTTATTACAGTTCAGAAAATGCTTGGGCACAAGAGAACTGAGAACACAATGAAATACATCGACCTGACCAACTTCAAAGATGACGAATTTGAAGTAGCAACAGCAACGACTGCGGAAGAGGCGAAGAAAGCTCTGAGTGCTGGCTTCAAATACTCGAATGAAATATCTGGAGTTCAGCTCTTCACGCGGCCCAAGAGATTCTCCGCATATGTATAATACGCGCAGGATTAACATCATAAACTTAAAATAACTGAATGAACAGTTGTGTAAACGAAATCACTAAAATTCCGAGAAGATTTGAAAAAATAGGGAGGAAAAAAAATGAGCAAGAGTACCAAACCACACTTGAACTTGGTGATCATGGGACACGTGGACCATGGAAAATCGACCACCACAGGACACTTGCTTTACCAAGCAGGGGTCATTGATGAAAGAACAATCAAGGCCTTCGAAGAAGAAGCCAAGAAAATGGGCAAGGAAACCTTCAAGTACGCATGGGTTCTCGACAACCTGAAGGAAGAACGCGAAAGAGGAGTAACCATTGACCTCCGATTCATGAAATTTGAGACCAAGAGATACTATTTCACGGTCATAGATGCTCCAGGTCACAGAGACTTCGTCAAAAACATGATTACTGGAGCAAGTCAAGCTGACGGTGCTATACTGTTTGTTTCATCCAGAAGAGGAGAGTTCGAAGCAGGCATCGGCCCAGGCGGACAGACAAGAGAACACGCGTTCTTAGCTTTCACTTTGGGCGTGAGGCAGCTGGTTGTGGCCGTAAACAAAATGGACGACATTTCAGTCAACTGGAGCCAAGACAGATATAACGAAATCAAAAACGAAGTCGGCAGAATGCTGAAAATGGTGGGCTACAAAGTTGAGAAGATTCCGTTCGTTCCCACTTCAGGATGGACAGGTGACAACCTCACCAAGAAAAGCGAACACATGCCATGGTACACAGGACCGACACTTATCGATGCCCTCGACGTGTTCGAGGTGCCCTCCAAACCCACAAACAAGCCGCTGCGAATTCCAATCCAAGACGTGTACAGCATTACAGGTGTAGGCACAGTTCCTGTTGGCAGAGTTGAAACAGGAGTAGTCAAAGAAAACGACGTGGTCATTTTCATGCCTTCCAACAAACAGGGTGAAGTAAAATCGCTGGAAATGCACCATGAGAGAATTCCTACAGCCGAGCCGGGAGACAACATCGGCTTCAACATCAGAGGAGTGGCAAAAACAGACATTCACAGAGGAGACGTTGCAGGACACCTCAATAATCCACCCACAGTTGCCAAGGAGTTCATTGGCCAAATAATTGTGATCTATCACCCCACAGCCATAGCAGCAGGATACACGCCGGTGCTTCACTATCACACGGGACAAATTGCCTGCAAGTTCACTGAGCTAGTAAAGAAGATTGATCCGCGCTCAGGACAGGTTGTTGAGGAGAAGCCGACATTTCTGAAAACTGGAGACGCTGCCATAGTGCGAATGGAACCGCTACACCCGATCGCCGTTGAAACCTTTTCCGAGTTCGAAGAGCTTGGACGATTCGCAGTCCGAGACATGGGTACCACCGTGGCTGCCGGCATCATAAAGGAAATCACCAAGAAAGGACCATAAACTTCTATCTCTCATTTTTGTCCAGCTTCCAGTTTCTCGTTCGTCCACGTTTTCGACAGTTATTCTTATGAGCGAAAAGCATATTCTCTAACGTTGCAGCTCTGCAGTGTGGAGTTGGAAGTGTGCCTGGAACCGAAACCTTACTGCCCTATCTAAAGGAAAAGCGAGATAGCGAGCAGGAACAACCGACGATTATCATTGATAGTCGTGAGGCGAATTCCGCCCCCAAAATTCTGAAGGGGCTTAGAGAACGTGGCGTTAACATCAGAACAGAGAAATTGGAAAAGGGAGACTACATCTTATCTGATGTCTGTGCAGTAGAGCGAAAAACTGTTCAAGACTTCGTTTATACTCTTACGCGCCGCTTCCTTTTTGAACAATTGTTCAGGCTCAAGGAGGTCTACCCGAAATCCCTGATTCTACTAGAAGGCTATTTACCGATAATTTACAGGTACAGCAGAATTCAGCCTGCCTCCGTTTGGGGAGCCATGTTCAGCCTAGCGAGAAACGGAATAGCCATAGTGAACACGACATCATACAAGGAAACCGTGGATTTCCTTTATGTTGCCGCGCATCAAGAGCAAATCGTTGAGAAACGTGCTGCAACGGTGCACGCGTTCAAGAAGATCGACAGCATATCTGATGCGCAATTGTATTTCATAGCGAGCCTGCCGAACATAGGAAGAGAAAAGGCCATAGCAATCCTCAAATCCTACCAAACTCCAATAAACGCCCTAATGAGCGTTGATGACTGGCCTGAAACCGTCTACGGCCTAGGCCCAATCATAAGTAACAAGGCAAAAGAGGTTTTGAACAGCTCATTCAAAGGGTGAAAAAGGTCATGGATGTAGAGATCTCTCCCACGCGAAAAATCATCGTGCTTGGTTTGGATAAGCGTTCAGTCAACAACATCGCATATTGTGCAGCGACCTTCGGTGTGAACAGACTTTACTGGATAGATGGCTACATATTGTGTTTAGAGGTTTACGAAAAATCGTTTGAACACGAACTGAAAAAGAAAGAGTTCCCGGTGAGCCAAATCTGCTACGCTGAGTTTCCAAAGTATGATAAAATTGTTGAAGTTGACAAGAGCTTCCAAATCCCACTAGTCGATGTTTCAGATATGGAAATCTTCCAAGGCATACTGAAGGCAATTCTGGCGAGCGAAAAACAAACGGGCTCAAAAGCTAAGATTGGCTAGCCTTTTGCTTCGCACATTCAAAGCCCAATTTGAAAGCTTTGAAGTTCATTTCCAAGTGCTTGCTTGGCACCAGATCTCGTAAGGCTTCCACAAGACTTTCGTTCTTTGTGGGCAGCTTTCCAACTGCTGCGAGAGCTCCTATCAAAATAACGTTGCGGGTCAGAATGCTTCCGGCTTCCTTGGCCAGCTTTTTTGTTTGCACGACGATCACTCTATTGGTGAAACGATGGATTTTTTCCAGAATCTTCTCCACAGAAGGGTAATCAATGTTTTTGGCCGCAAGTTCTGTCGGAGGAATCTGCTCATCACTCATTATCACAAGTGTCTTTTCTGAGGCAAACCTCAGATTGCGGAGCGTTTCAAGAGGTTCAAACCCCAAAAGCACGTCCGCTTGTCCTTCCAGAACAGTTGATGATAAGACTCTCTCGCCAATCCTCACGTTAGAAGTCACTGCTCCGCCACGTTGTGCCATCCCGTGAATTTCACTAACCCTGACATTCAGGCCGTCTTTGACAGCGGCAACCCCCAAAATCTCAGCTGCCAGGATCGTTCCCTGGCCGCCAACACCTGCCAGCACGATATTGAATTCCTTCATCATGCCGAACTCCCGCGTTCCATAGCACCGTAAGGGCAAACTGAGGCGCACAGCCCGCAAGCCGTGCAGAGAGCTTCGTCAATGCACACTTTTCCGTTTTCAAGAATCAATGCTGGGCAGCCTAGAAGCCTAACGCAGGCCATGCAGTTTGTGCATTTCTCAGATATCTGAGAAGGTACTGTCTTTATGCCTCTGCGTCTCTTCTCTCTCGTATCTGTCAACGTACATGGGGCCCGAAAGACCACTACTGAAGGCCCAGAGTGCGCTAGTGCTTCCTTAAGAATCATGATGGCTTCTTTGATCTTGAATGGGTCAGCGACTCTTACGTATTTGACTCCGCATCCCTCAGCAACTTTCACGATGTCCACTTTCTCAGATGGGTTGCCCATGCCAGTCACTCCGGTTCCCGGATGTGGCTGATGTCCTGTCATCGCCGTTGTAAGGTTGTCGAGGATGGCTACGGTGATTTTGTGGTTGTTGTAGACGGCGTTTATGAGGCCAGGGATTCCTGCATGCAGGAATGTTGAGTCGCCGATTATTGCCAGAGTGTCTGCGTCTGTCGCCTTACTTATTCCTTGACCGATGCCTACGCTTGCCCCCATGCATATCATGATGTCTCCAACATTAAGCGGAGGCGCGATTCCAAGAGCATAGCAGCCTATGTCAGTTGCGTAAATCGCTTTTTCACCAGCAACCTTCCTTATGACGTAGAACGAAGCTCGATGTGGACATCCGGCACAAAGCATTGGAGGTCTCGGGGGCAGGTTCTTGGCAACTTCGAGATATTTTTCGTCGATCTTCGCGAAGTCTATGGGCAACTCTTTATTAGCTATCCTGGCTAAGGCCGTTGCGACCTTGCGTGTTGAGAGCTCTCCTTCCTTTGGAAAGTACGCTTTGCTGGTTTTTCCGTATACTTCAACGTTAGGAGCATGATCCTTTGCAATGGCTTTGATCTGCATTTCCAAGTATGGCTCAAGCTCTTCAACGATGACTATCTTTTCATGCTTGCGCAGGAATTCTCCAATCAGTTTCTCCGGAAGCGGGTTGGTCATGCCGAGCTTCAGAATGCTCGCACCCAATCCTAACAAATCCGCAGCTTCCACTGCGTAGTTGTAGGCTGAACTTGAGGATATTATGCCGAACTTGCTTTTTCCCTCATAGGCAACTTTGTTATAGGGGGACTTTTCACTGATTTCTTTGGCTCTTTCAATACTCTTCAGCAGGACTCCGTGTTTCGGTCTGGAGTTAGCCGGGACCATCACCAAACGTCTTACGTCCCTGATGAATTCGCCCTTCAGATTTGGCTTTGTAAGCCTGTTGTAGGACACTGGTCCTCGAGTGTGGCTTACGCGCGTCGTTGTCCTCAACAGCACAGGCAGTTCCAGCTTTTCCGAGATCTCGATGGCTGAAACGGTCATGTCTTTTGCCTCCTGAGGGTTGGAAGGCTCTAAGCAGGGTAAACCCGAGAGCAAAGCGTAGAAGCGGTTGTCCTGCTCATTTTGTGAACTGTAACATTCTGGGTCATCTGCGGTAACGAGAACGTAACCACTTCTGACTCCAGCGTAGGCTAAGGTCATGAGCAGGTCTGACGCCACGTTTAACCCCACATGTTTCATGGCTGTGAGAGCTCTGACTCCTGAGTTCGCAGCCCCTGCCGCGACCTCCGCGGCAACGATCTCATTAGTGGAATACTCCATGTACAGGCCTGCTTCGGCACCAATTGCTGATATGGAATCGCCTATTTCAGAGGCCGGCGTGCCCGGGTAAGTAGTAACTACGCCTATACCTGCCTCCAATATGCCCCTGGCAATAGCTTCATTGCCAAGCAGAAGCACCTGTTTTCCCGGCTTGTCTTGTAGCAACAAACGCAAATCAGGCAATAGGTTTCTCTCCGATTCACCGGAGAGTTTCCATAATCTTGTTGTTTCACATATAACTTTTGGTAGCTCAAGACAAAAATGAATCGTGAACCGAAAGCATTATTAAAACGCATATCCGATTAAGCGAACAAAAATCCGAGGTTGTACAATGTCAATAAAATTGACTAGTGGAAAAGAAATACCCATAGAGATGCACAAGACAAGGATGATACAGAAGATCACGTTGCCACCAGTGGAACAGCGGCTTAGGGCTATGGAAGAAGCAGGATACAACACGTTCCAGCTCAAGACCAAAGACGTTTTTCTTGACATGCTCACAGACAGCGGCGTCAACGCCATGAGCGACAACCAATACGCTGCCATGATGAAAGTCGACGACGCTTACGCGGGCAGCATGACTTTCTACGAATTTGCTGATGCAGTAAAGGATATTCTAGGGTACAAGCACGTGATGAACGTTCACCAGGGAAGAGCAGCAGAGCACCTGATAGCGAAAGTGTTCGAAACGCCAGGCGACGTGGTGCCCACAAACTACCATTTTACCACCACCAAAGTACACATTGAAGTGACAGGCGGAGCGACATGCTTGGAGATCTACGCTGATGAGGCGCTGAAGACGTCAAGCACACACCCGTTCAAGGGCAACATGGACACGCAGAAGTTGAAGAACACGATCAAAAAGCACGGAAGAGAAAAAATCCCGTTTGTACGAATGGAAGCCACGACCAACTTGCTCGGCGGACAACCGTTCTCCATGGCAAACCTGAAGGAGGTCAAGCAGATTTGCGTCGAGCACCGCATTCCGCTCGTGCTCGATGGAAGTCTGATATGCGAAAACGCCTACCTGGTAAGGCAACGCGAAAGAGGATACGAGAAAAAGACCGTTGCAGAAATCGTGAAGGAAATGTGCAGCCTCTCAGACCTATTCTACATGAGCGGAAGGAAAAACACGTCAGTAAGAGGCGGATGCATAGCAACAAACAACAAGGAACTGTTTGAGAAAATACAGCCCTGGCTTCCAGTGTACGAAGGCTTCTTCACGTACGGCGGCATGTCTCAAAGAGAAGTTGCAGCCATGGCCGTTGGAATGAGAGAGATGGTTGATCCTGATGTTGCAGGTTGCGCAGTGGAACAGATAAAATACTTCGTCAACAAACTTGTCGAAATAGGAATCCCCGTGGTGACACCACCAGGCGGGTTGGCTTGCCACCTAGACGCGAAAAAGTTCGTGCCTCACATTCCTCAATCGCAGTATCCTGCAGGAGCGCTTACAGCTGCGTTATACTTAGCCTCAGGGATCAGAAGCATGGAAAGAGGAACTATTTCGATGGAAAGAGACAAGGATGGAAAAGAAGTCTTCGCTGACCTGGAACTGTCTAGGATTGCACTGCCGAGAAGAGTCTACTCAATGTCGCACATCGAATATGCCATCGACAGGATAAGCTGGCTTTACAAGCACAGAAACTTGATAAAAGGTCTAAAATTCGTGTTCGAACCACCAGTGCTAAGGTTTTTCATCGGAAAACTGGAAGCCCTCGACAATTGGGGAAAAGACTTCGCTGAAGCCTGCAAGAAAGAACTGGGTGAACACTAAGCATTCATCGCCGCAAGAAACCCATGCTCTTTCGGAGATATTTGTCCCGCCAATCCATAATCAATGCTCATTTTTTCCAGTTCAACTCCTCCCTGCAAGTAGTGAAAATGTTCAGTTCCTTCTAGTGCGTCTTTGCTCTTTCAACCATATGAGGCAAAGCAGAAAACTGAATCGCGTAAATCACGTACGCCAAACATCTCAAACCAGATGCCTTCTGGCTCAGAATTCACCCTACAGGTTTGAGTCTTCTTAATCCTTTCAGGATTTCTTTGACAGCCACTTCAGGAGGAGTGTCTAATCGTTCACACTTGAACTCGATCAGAGGAGTTTTCTTTTGATTGTAATGCTCCAGAATCGGTTCGGTTTGGCGTTCATAAACCTGAATTCTGTCCTTTATGATCTGGGCTGTGTCGTCTGAACGTTGGTAAAGCTGTCCGCCACATTTGTCGCAGATGTCCTCCACCTTCGGTTTCAAATATCGGATATTGTAGACTTCACCGCAGCTCTTGCATATTCTGCGGGTTGATAAGCGTTCGATGATTATCCAGTCTGGCACTGTTAGCAGAATCACGACGTCTATCTTGGTGATGTTGTCCAGAGCTTTAGCCTGTTCAATCGTGCGTGGAAAACCGTCTAAGATGAAGCCCTTCTTTGCAGAAGTCTTGGCTAAGCGTTGCTTCAAGACTTCTATTACGATGTCGTCTGGAACGAGCAACCCTTTTTCAACGAAGCCCTTGACCTTCTGGCTTAATGATGTGCTTCCTTTCATAATTTTCCTGAAGATGTCTCCCATGGCGATTACGTCTGCGCCGAGCTTGTCTTGCAGTCGTGAGGCGTAAGTGCCTTTTCCTGATCCTGGTGGACCGAAAATTACGGCTTTCATGAGTGTCTAGTCCTTACATGACCTTGTTGAAGAGCTGTGGCGCTGGATTCTGGTTGGCTTTCATATAAATCCTTTGACGGGCTTTCGGAAGAACGGATTATGCGAGAAGAAAGATGGGAGGTGTGTGATCTATTTGCCTTTGAATGCTGGTTTCCTCTTCTCCGTGAAGGCTTTGACGCCCTCCTGCAGGTCTTCTGTGGAGGCTACGACGCCGAACCCCTCGCGTTCCAACGCTAATGCAGAATGCAGACCTATGTCCGCGCCCTTGTTGATCAGTTCCTTGGCAACTTTGATGGCGACTGGCGCTTTCGCTGCTAGATCTAAGGCAAATTGTCGAACTGTTTCTCTGAACTTGTCAGCCGGAACGACCATGTTTACTATGCCAAGCTGTTCAGCGGTCTTTGCATCAATCATTCTGCCCGTGAAAACAAGTTCTTTTGCCTTTGTCCTGCCTATCAGGCGAGTGAGCCTTTGAGTTCCACCCCATCCTGGGATTAGGCCGATGTTTATTTCAGTTTGTCCCATTCGAGCGTTTTCTGAGGCAATTCTCAGGTCACAGGCCATAGCAACTTCGAGGCCACCGCCAAGAGCGTACCCGTTCAGCGCGGCAACAACGGGCTTTTCTAAGTTTTCCAGGGCAAGGCAGAGTTTCTCACCCATTAGCGACAGGTCTCTCGCTCTTAGAGCATTCATTCCTATCATGGCTTTTATGTCCGCGCCGGCTGAGAACGCTTTTTCGCCAGCCCCAGTTAAGACGACTACGCGAACGTTTTCATCATTCTTTACGTCTTCTAGTGCCTGCAGAACTTCCTCAACGACTTCCCTGCTGAAAGCGTTCAAAGTTTCTGGCCTATTCAGTGTGATCGTTGCTACTGCTTCGTCTTTCTCGTAAAGGATGAGCTTGAATGCCATTTTTCCATCATCCTCGTTACTTCTGTGTCCAATCGTAGAAGCCTTTGCCCGTTTTTCTTCCAAGCATTTTGGCTTTGACCATCTGTTTGAGGCCAGTGCTAGGATGAAACTTCGGATCCAATTCTTTCGTTAACACTTCCGCTATGGCCAACGTTGTGTCTGAGCCTATGTAATCCAACAGCATAAGCGGTCCCATAGGCCAGTTTAACCCAAGTTTAATGGCTTTGTCTATGTCATCCCTGTCAGCGACGCCTTCCCAGTACAGCTCAGCGGCTTCGTTCAATGCAGGAATCAGTATGCGGTTCACGATGAAGCCTGGGGAATCCTTCTTGACGAGAACCGTTTCCTTCTCCATCCTTTGTGCCACTTCCAGAATGGTGTGAACTGTCTCTTCAGAGGTCTTTGCCCCTTTTATTATCTCGATAAGCTTCATCAGCTGCGGGGGGTTGAAGAAGTGCATTCCACATACTTTTTCAGGCCTTTTTGTTGCCGAGGCAAGCTCTGTAATGCTCACCGACGACGTGTTCGAAGCGATTATAGCGTGAGGTGACGCGTAGCTATCCACATCGCGGAAAATTACCCTTTTCAACTCAACGTTTTCGGGCGCTGCTTCAATTATCAAATCAGCCTTTGAAACTGCCTCTTTGAGGTCTATTGACGGATGAATCCTCGTCAGAACCTTGTTCATTTGGGCTTCGGTCAGTTGTCCCTTCTTGACGAAACGTTGAAGGCTTTCACGTATCATGTTCATGCCGGTGTCCACAAATTTCTGGTCGATGTCCCGCATGCTGACTTCGTATTTACCTATTTGAGCGGCCACTTGTGTGATTCCGTGGCCCATCAGACCTGCACCCAAAACTGCGATCTTTCTGATTTCAGCCAATACATTCACCTTTTTCCAAGCTGAGAGACTAGTTTGTTCGTGATATCGCTAAAAAGGTTTTCCAGTTGTTACACGATTTGCCTCGCAAACTCTCACTTGCACAGATTGAAGCCTCAACTCTAGGCTGGGTTCATTGTTGAGTTAAGCTTCTTCTTTGGGCTCGTTGAAAAAAGGGGGGCCATCAGTTAGCGTGCGCTACGATTCACATTTGCTCGGAGAAGTGCCTCAACGAATACTGCAAACCTTAAGGTGAACGAAAACCTATTCAAACCACCCTTGGCCGAAAAAGGGAGTACTGGATCGAATAGCTAAGACGCACGCGTGCTGGAAATCCTTATTCTCAATGAATATTCCGTCTTCAGAAAGCTTAATGCTAATTGATGTCATCTGAGGTTCGCTTGAAATGAGAAGGTGGTGAAAAACCATGGTAGGAGAAGCTGAGGATTTGGATGAAGAAACAGAATTGGATGACGATGAAGAGTGGGACGAAGAAGCAGAATAACGCCGATATGACGCGCTGATTAACTTAGTTTCCCATACGTTTCAATCGGGCGCAGAATTCTAAATAGCCAGTCAATCGTGCAGAATCATTGACAGCGTACGCTTTTCAGACAACGGGACATTTTTCATGTTTATTCCTAATGCACTTTTGCATGCTCTAGCGTGCCTTTATCTGTCTTGTCTCATCTCTTAGAAGACAAATTCTCTGTCAAGCCAGTCAGGGTACCATTTGAAGTTTTCCAGAGGCCCAGTTTTGCGGAGTCCAGCATATGTGGCCTTGGCAAGTGCTATTGTTCCACGTCCGTCGCGGTAGAGTTTGACCGAGTTTTTTTGTTCGAGGCTTTTTAGAAGCTGATCGAGCTTCTCATCATTGACGTCTGCCAGCCTCTCTTTGAGGTCTTCTCGACTCATGAATAGGCCTGGGTTCACTTGATAATCTTCAGCCAGGGCTTTCATTATGTTGTCTTCGCTCATTTTCAGCTTCGGCAATGGTTCAGTCGTTGAGATCGGGACGCCCAGTTTCTTGTGTGTTTGTCTTTGGGGCATTCTTAGGTCTTTGCCCATTGCTTTCAGGCCGCCTCTGAAGATGACCAGCTTCATGATGTCGTTTGTTCCTGCTCCTATCTGGTTCACTTTGGCGTCTCTGAGGTAGCTTTCAACAGGGTAGAAACGTGTCCAGCCGTCGCCTCCCATTACTTGAATGGCGTCGCTGATGAGTTTTTCATACATTTCCGAGGTGTATAGTTTGGCTGTTGCGGCCTCGACCATGGCATCCTTATGGTCATCAAGCAAATGTGCAGCATGGTAAACCAGTAATCGCGCAGTGTACAGGCCAGCAAGCATGTCAGCAATCTTGAACTGGTTAGTTGGAATATCGATTGTGGGCTTGCCGAATTGCATGCGTCTCTGCGCGTACGTCGCAGCATAACGTATTGACTCTCGAATCGGACCCAGCATTCCTGCGGAATAGACGGCACGTTCAAAGTTCAAGCCTGCCATCATGACTTTCCAGCCTTCGCCCTCTTGACCTATTACGTTTTCAGCTGGAACCTTGACTTCGTTGAAATCCAGAAAGCCGTTTGGAAGACCAAACCACCCTGAAAGCTCATTGATCTTCTCAACAGCGAAACCTCGAGCTCCCTTTTCAACTAAAAATGCTGTGAGATGCTGATACTTGCTCTTGTCCTCAGGCTTCTCGCTCGTTTTAGCATACACTACGTAGATATCAGCCAGGCCAGCGTTTGTTATGAAACGCTTCTTGCCGTTCAACACGTAGTAATCGCCTTCTCGCACGGCCGTAGTTTCAACGCCTGCCGCGTCTGAGCCAACGAAAGGCTCTGTTATGCAGACGGCGCCTACGGTTTCGCCCTTAGCTATTTTCGGTAACCACTTCCGCTTTTGGGCTTCAGTTCCGAAAGTCAAAAGCTGTTCTACGCCGCCGAACATTGAAACCGAGTATGCTTCACCCAACGCTGAACCTATCCTGCTTAACTGTTCAGCAATTATGGCCACGCCTGTCACTCCAACGTTCTTGCCGCCATATTCTTCTGGAATAACAGCGCCGAACCATCCTTTGCCAGCAACTTGGCGCAACAGCTCCAAGGGGAACTTCTTCGTCCAAAAGACTTCCTCGCCTTTCGGAAGGTTCTTGTCAGCGAAAGCCTTTGCATCAGCCATCAGGCTTTTCTGCTTGTCATTCCACCATGAAAAAGGCTCCATAGCAAACACCATGAACAGTATTGCCTACGAAGCCACGTGATTTTAAACTTTCGATGAGTATTGAGGATAATTCATGAGCTGCTTTTGTGAAGAAATAAAATTGGGAATTTTCTATCTTGCCAACAATCCGCCGATGAGTCCGCCGATTGCTGACACGATGCCTGCGAAGACAGCAAGTATGACGGCTATGATTCCAACGGCCAGACCAGCCAAGCCGCCAAGAAGTCCGCCTAGGATTCCGCCTGTAACCCCGCCTACCAGCGCAAGGCCTATGAATGCGAGTATCGCAATAATGATCCCGCCGAATATTCCCGCAAGGAAACCGGCTAACGCTCCCCTTCCCATTCCTCCTCCAGCTACGAGCCCCGCCACGAACCCGCCAATCAAACCGCCTACCAGATGTCCAATTCCCGGAAACAACCATCCAAGAACCAGTGTTACGACAAAGCCCACGAAAGCTCCGAGCCATAAACTTCCCATACCATCACCTTTGCTTCTTTAGATCAGCGTAACCAAGATAAAAGATTTGTCTGAAATCGGTCCAAAAGGAAGAAACCCGACCAGCCTGCTAATCTATTTTCACATGTGCGGCAGTTTGCCACGGATTTAGTCCACTTTTACCTTCTGCAATGTTCGAGAAAACCAATTCGTATATTCGCGCGCGCTTCCACGAGCTGAACCCACAAGGGCAGACAGAACCATGCCAGACAGAAAGAGCACTGCGAATATCTGCCGTTCTCCCATTTCTCTGCATCCTCCACTAGTTTACAGCGAAGGCTATGCCCGGCGTTTCAAGCGTCACCGTTGGTCCCGCGATTCCGTTTATCCAGACGTTGTAGAGGAATCCACTGATCTGGAATGCCCCAGTCAGAGGGAGCTGACCTGGGATGCCGAAATAGTCCGTTGGTGAAATGTAGAGGGTCTGGTTCAAGCAACTGTTGGGCTCGAGGACAATATCGTAGAGATCATCTGTTAGGCCTATGGAACCCACGCGCGGGTCAAATATGACTGTTCCGTTGCTCTCAACCCAGCTAAAGTAGAAATGGAACCTGTGGTCCAGCTTATATGGGTCTACGGGGACGCTGGCTCCTTCGGCGCTGGTTGTAAGCCTGATGCCTGGAATAAGCGGCTCAAGGCCAAGGCCGTAGCCATGGGTCTCTGTCACGGTTACAGTTTTGTTGCTTATGTTTCTCAATGAGAAATAGACGGTTAAGTTGTCGGTGGCCGCGTACTCTGTCTTGTCCAGGCCTATGGAAAGCTGCAGGGGTGTTGAAGTTATCGAAACCCTCGGTCCCGCTGTTCTGGGCAAAGGTAACGAAACCCAGTAAGCGTACGCGCCAGCGCAAAGCAACGCGATTATGACCACTGTCGCCATGAGAATTCTCCTCAGCCGTGACGCGAACAGTCCCCCTAATGAATGCCCCAACATAATACCCCCACAATTAACCCTATCACACAACTACTTAACACTTTGCATCGAAAGAATCCAAGCTCACAAGCAACGACCGGGCCTATAGTCCAAGCGCCGCCATGGAAGGAGGACAGGCTATTCGAGTGCGCTGATGAGAGTACAGCTCACCCCTCTGCAGCCAAGAAGCAAACGCTCTCTGCAGCAGCCTTGACCATCAAGCAGTCCTATGGAGAATCGAGTAAACCACCTATATAATATAGAATCGGTTTGCCTTGGTTTCCATAGGACAGCCTTTGCGAATCAGGGCAATGCATCTTGCGACGGGTGCGATTCGAACCCTGCTGCCACTGGAGACATCACCCGCACAAGTGCGCCATGGAGAAAAGTATCGAGCCCATGAGAAAGGCTCTGATCTGTGGGGCTATTGAGGGCCTTTTCTTTCAAGATTTTTCTACGGGTTCAACTGTGGCACCAAGTCAGTCGCAGGATATTGCTTTTCTGAGGAAAGGCCACTACAAGAAAAACAGCGCTGGCGTTTGAATTGGCCCCCTGACTCATATCATAATCGCCAAGCAAGCATCGCCCAAGCAAAGGTGATGACTTTGGCCAAAGTGGAAACCCGAAACCAAGAAAACCTCACGCGGGAGGGGACAACGCAGACTGTAGACATCAAGGGGAAAATCGTCGAGTTCGCGTTTTGGATGCAGAAACAGGGTTACAAGGAATCAACAATTCAGGGTAGAATGGTGAGGTTGGATGCTTTGATGAAACGTGGAGCCATCTTATCCGATCCGGAATCAGTTAAGAAGACTATAGCGTTACAAAGAACTTGGAGTGATGGAACAAAAGCTAACGTTGTAGATGCCTATAGCTGCTTTCTCGAGAAAGAAGGTTTGACATGGAATCCACCGAGATACACTAGGCTTGAAACAATTCCGTTTATTCCGAGTGAAGCGGAGCTGAACCAGCTCATAGGGTCTTGTGGAAAGGTGCTTTCAACGTTTTTTTTTCAAGGACTCAAGGAGACAGGAGCGGACCCTGGGGAACTTGCGGCAATCACGGACAGGGACATAAACAAAGAAGCAAGAACCATAACGATCAATCATCCGGTAAAAGGACACAGACCACGCATTCTAACTGTATCGGCAGAACTGATAAGAAGACTTGAAAGCATAACAAAGAACTCCGACAGAATCTTCAACGACTCCATTCTCCGCAGAGCATTCTACTACAAACGCAAAACAACAGCTAAGAAACTTGCAAACCCACGATTGCTAGAAATCACCTTCATCACCTTTCGACACTGGTTTGGGACGACGGAATACCACAGAACCTGAGACATCCTGCATGTTCAAAGGCTTCTAGGCCATAAGAGCATTCAGAACACACTGATCTACATAGACTTGGAAAGCAAGCTCTTCAACAGTTCAAACGAAGGGTTCACGACAAGAGTGGCCCACGACGTAGGAGAAGCATGCAGCCTAATCGAAGCAGGGTTTGAATACGTGACCGGAGAATACAACGACGGCGGCAAAATCTTCAGAAAACGAAACTGACAAACTTTAGTATAGTTCACTAAAAAGCATGGAAAGTTTAGACATGTTTAAACAATCCATACGGAATCTTTATTTTTTCAACGACATCAGCAAACTTCGTGGTTAACATGCCCATGCTAAAGGCCTTGGACGTTGCGTTGATTGCGATGAATGCAGCTCTTTATGCTGCCATCGGATTACTCCTGTACTACATATTTCCTGTGGTCGCTCCAACAGTTGGTGGAGTTAGATTCTGGCCTGTAGTCGTGATTCCAGCAACCTTTGCGTTACTTTTCGGCCCAATCGTAGGCGGTGTAGGTGCGGCAATAGGCATCTTCATTAGCGACATGTTCACGCATGGTGACCCTCTGCTTAGCTTGACTGCAGGAGTAACCTCGAACTTCGTATGTTTTGCAATGATCGGCTACCTGTCACACAAGAACCTGAACTGGAGAAAGACTTTCTTAAGCTTAGGAGTTGGGGTTGCAGTGTTGGCAACGCTCGCATATTTATTTACTACGCCCCAAACCGTCGTGAACTACTTCAGTCCCGCTCCGCCTGACCCACAGATCTCGATTGATCAAGCACTATGGAACATCTATTTCGTACTCGTCATATTCATAGTAAGCTATGCTCTAGTCATCGCCGTGGGGTTTATTCGACCCAAATGGCGAAGTTTCACCGCCGCTTCAGTCGCAGGATCCATCATCGGAAGTGCAATAATAGGCCTTGGAGTTTGGGGATACACGCAGTTCTTCACGCTACCTGCATCCATCGGAGGAGCTCACAACCTTCCGTCTTACGCCGGTCTGATACTTTTCACATGGACATTTGCAACTGAAATCCCATTCATGGTCATACTTGTCCCCCCCATCGGCGAGGCATGCTACAAGGCTTTTCCCTCTTTAAGACCCAAACAAGAGTAGGGTCGGTTTGAAAACTGCAAAGGCATTCAGTCCTTCGGGAATTTCCAGTTTTTTCGAAATATGTGACTCGACACCCAATGGTAGTCCAATCTCAGACTTAGAAAAAGTCGGTGCCCGTGGGGGCGGCTTCGGGTTAGAGAAGGGGACCAATACAGAAGTCACCATCTCAAGTGCGGAAACCAATCACATTCGTGTCTTCATTAATCGGAAAGAAACACCTGAAGCTGAAACCACAAAACTAGTAGCGCAGATGCTATTGGAAAAAGTTGACAAGGCATACGATGTCATCGTTGTGCACAAAGTCGACGTACCAATCGGCGCGGGGTTTGGGTCAAGCGCAGCTGGGGCACTAACCACGGCTTTAGCACTGTCAAAGACGCTGGAACTGAGCATGACCTATAATCAACTGGGCAAGCTCGCGCACGTTGCTGAGGTTAAATGCAAAACAGGCTTGGGAACTGTAGGGCCACTGATGCTTGGGGGTTGCGTGCTGACTTTAGAGCCTGGGGCACCCGGCATAGCTCTGTTGGACCGCATACCCATATCCAAAGATCATGTCGTGGTTGCTGGAGTCTTCGGTCCAACACCCACTAAAGAAGTGTTGTCATCTTCTGAAAAACGTGGCCAAGTGAACAAATACGGTAGAAAGACCTTAGAGGACATTCTATCTGAACCTTCGCTTGAAAATTTTCTAGCTTGCTGCCTCAGTTTTGCAGAAAAGACCAGTTTTCTGACACCAAGATTACGAGGGCTAGTCAAATTGGCTAAAAAAGCGGGCGTAATAGGCGCGGCTCAGAACATGGTGGGGGAGGCAATTCATGCAGTGACCACGTCGGAAAACGTCGAGAACGTGGTTGATGCTTTTAAGCAGGCCTTACCCAAAGAAAAAATCATCGTCGCAAGAGTAGATACCCAGGGCGCCAGACTAGTAGGATGAAACGAAAGATGAAGAAAAAATACGGAACTGTGGCTGTTGGCGGCACGTTCGACGAGCTTCATAGGGGGCACAGGGCCTTGCTAATGAAAGCCTTTGAAACTGGGGAACACGTTCAAATCGGTTTATGCTCAGACAACTTTGTCAAGAGGCTCAGTAAACCGCACATAACTGCATCCTACGAGCAAAGGTTGAAGGAGCTCGAGGATTTTCTGCAGCAGAATGGACTTCGTAAAAGAGCTGAGATATCTCGTCTAGACGATCCCTACGGTGTGACCCTGTCCGACAAGCGAACTGAAGCTCTGGTTGTCAGCAGTGAAACAGAACCCATAGCTCTGCTGATTAACAGGAAGAGAAAAGAAGCAGGGCTCTATCCACTTCACATAGTTACCATCAACATGATTCCATCTGAGAATCACGTTCCGATCTCCACGACACGAATTCGTTGCGGAGAAATTGACCGAGAAGGACATCTGCTCAAGACTTGAATTGCTCCAAAAGAGAATATTTAAACTAGTTTCGAATTTTCATGATGGTAGAGGGACAACTTGCATCGAACAGGTATCGCCAAATTGCCTCTTCACTACGGCAAGGCGCCTAGTTGGCTCACTGTACGCATGAAGAAGCTTGCCAACGGAATTGTCACCATAATGTTGGATGAATACGGAACAGACGTTTTTCTGAAACGCATCTCTGACCCTTTCTGGTTTCAGGCTTTTGGTTGCGTTCTGGGGTATGATTGGCACTCTTCAGGTGTGACCACCGTGCTCACAGGGGTTTTGAAAGAGGCCCTCGTGCCAAAGGAGCATGGCATCGCAGTCTGCGGCGGGAAGGGCAGAGTCTCCAGACAGACGCCTCTAGAGATTGGAGGTGTCGGAAGCGAGTTTGGCTTCTCAGATAATGACATTGACGCTCTGCGTTACGCAAGCAAGATGAGCGCCAAAGTCGACAACACGGCTATACAAGCTGGCTATCAACTCTATCATCATGCCTTTTTCATTGCTGAAGACGGAAAGTGGGCAGTAGTTCAGCAAGGCATGTGTCTTCAAGACCGCACGGCTAGGCGTTATCATTGGCTTTCTGAAAAAGTCGACAGTTTTGTTGTCGAACCGCACAACGCCATCGTCGGAGATTCTAAGCGTGAAGTCGCATTGGATATGACTGCAAAACAGAGCGAAGATTGCAGAAGAGCCTCAGTGGACATAGCAGGGGAACCACCTGAAAAAGTCATGAAAATGATAGATCCCAGCAATCAAAAAATGCTTGACGAATGGCTTCATACCGATGCAGATGAGCCCGCAAGAAAGCAAGCAGCAGAGTTCTTATCAATGCCAGTGAACATAAATTGGAAAGTCTTGCGGAGAGTCTACGAATTCCAGCCGAAAAATTACGAAGAACTATTAGCCTTCAGGGGAATAGGGCCGGCCGCTGTAAGAGGCCTAGCGCTCATTGCAGAACTGATATACGGTGCAAAGCCGAGTTGGAAGGACCCGGTAAAATACTCGTTCGCTTATGGTGGAAAAGACGGTGTCCCGTTTCCCGTAGACCGAAAAGCGATGGACGAATCTATCGACATGCTTAGACAGACAATCGAAGAAGCAAGAATAGAAAGTAAAGAGAAAATGTTGTCCCTGCAGAGGCTCAGGAAATTTGTTCCAAGAGACATGGACGGTTTGGATCTGCCCCGAATGTAGCGTGGTGAGGAGCCCACGATGAGTCATAAAGAGCATGCTTGGGTCAGATTGTCTGGAATCATGGGCATAATTGCTCCCATTGTCGCCTTCACGTGTATACTGTTCTCGATAGCTTATCCGCCATTTAGCTGGACTGATAATGCTTTGAGCGACTTGGGCGTCAAAGAAGGAATTGTAGCTCCACTATTCAATGGTGGGCTGGTGATCAGCGGGATTCTTGCAATGATCTTTGCCGCAGGCTTGCTCAAGCTGCTGGACGAGAACATTATTGGCAAAATCGGTGTTCTCGTCTTCGCTCTAGCTGCCCTGGCCTTAATCACAGTGGGAGTCTTTCCTGAGAATGCTGAGCCGATGCACTACTTTGCCTCAGTATCTTTCTTCGCGTTCTTCCTCATAGCAATGCTTGTTATTGCTAGCAGTTCTCTGTACGCAAAGAGCGTGAGAATAGGCTTGTTCACGTTGATAGTGGCGATCATTGCCGCAGCTCCTTGGGCAATCGAGTTCTCAGTACGATTCGTTCCAGGGGTTGCAATTCCTGAAGCAATATCGGCAGTTGCAGCATCAGTGTGGTGCGTAGCTCTAGGAATCACCATGCTCAGCAAGACTTCACAATCGCACAGCTAACACCGCACACTGTCCCGGTTGTGTGAAAGCTCCTCTCTCTTTGCCACTTCGATCCGCTTCGAAGAACGGCAAGACATTATGTTCGTTTACTATGCAGCTTTTCAACATCAGCATAGATCTGAGAACAGCACATCGAGGAGAAAGTAACTTCATATCCTTGGTTTTTCGCAAATTCTATAGCCTCTTCTGCTGGGAAAGCTATCGCGTTCACTCCAGCTCTTATCGCCAGGATGTCTGTTTCTCTGCGGTGCTTTCCTTTCGGTCGCATGCAACCCAGAACCAGTGGCACGTTAGGAAACATCGATTTAGCAGTCGCAATTACCCTGGCTATGTCCACAGGTCTAGGCGGCTGAACGTCCTCCATTTGAGTTCCATGTATGGGCATAAAAGCGATTGTTACCAAGGCTGCCGGCTTGAATTTTGAGATAATCTCTAAAGCATGCCACTCGCCCTTCAACTCGCCATAATGGATCCCAACGATGACGTGGGGCACGAAGTTGATGTGGGACTTGCTCAACGCTTCCAGCGAACGAGCATAGTCCTTCACTGTCACGTTCATGTTACAGACTTCTCTTATCGTTTCATCTGATCCAATAATGTCAATCAGTGCAACATCCACTCTGCTTTGCACTAAAGCTTTGGCAATTTGGAAATCTATCACACCAGTATGAACGATGACTGTGAGTCCAAGCTCACGTTTGATCTTTTCAATTACATCAACGAAATTTCCGAGAGGCACAGAACCATCTGGAAGACAACCACCACTTATCAAACAGCCTAAAGCTCCTCTGCGTTTAAGCTTCTTGCACAGTTCAAATAGCTTCTCAGGTGTTGTAGCAGGGTACATTGTCTCCAGCACTTTTCCACCACAGTGCCCACATTTCAGTGCACAGCCCCTTCCCGTTACAGAAATTGTCGGAAAATCCGTCGGAGAAGAACAATAGTAGCTCGTTTTGTAGTACATGAAGCTTGGAGCATAGAAGTGGATTCTTTTTGGACCTGAACTCGATGAGTTATTGTAGATGACGCGAAGAAGTTCTTCGTCTGTCATTCGCCAAATAGCTTCAGCAGAAAGGTTTTTCATCGTTCTTCAAACAGAGTCTCGTAAGGGACATGTTTAAGTTTTCCTTAAATCGATGAGCACAGTATCCATGCTCGCGTGAAGACTGATTCATGGCATCAACCGACAAACTTTCTACTTGTGACTTTGGCTGGCTTTATTACGCAGATCCGTACCGCATTGAGCTCCTTTTCTCGATCTCTTCCTGGTTTATTCATGTATTCATCAAAGTCTTGCGCAATTCGGTACTTGTCGATCAGCTTTTGCAGGTACGGAGTCATTTTTTCTTTGTCATCTACGATTTCGACTGTGCCGAATATGGTCACGCTTTTGTACATCGAAGTGTCAGAAATGGTTTCATCTACTTCGAAGCAGACTTTCGGGTTCTTTCGCATCTCCTGCATTTTTGAGCCTTTGTCGCACGTATGAAAGGATATTTCCCCACCGGAATAGATGTAGCCAACGGGAACAATATATGGTCCCTCTTTAAGCGACAGCCCAAGCCTACCTACCCGGGCACATGTCAGAAACTGGTCTATCTCCTCCGAAGTCATTTGTGTTAAGGGCATCTGCGATATGCACTCCTTCAATGTTTCAAGAGGAACTCTGAAGTGACCTCAGCCTATTAAGCCTGCTTTGATTTCGCCATTACTTCTTGCGGTAAAAACCTTAATTTCGCTAGACAACTTATGCTTCAGCAGAGGATGCCTTGATAATCTGCACGGTCTGAGGATTGATATGCCGATGGGAAGTGCCCAGAGGGGTCTACCAAAACTTGTTCGGGTTTCTTTAGGTTCAGCCATAGTTCTCACGCTCTTAGACGGGAAACTTGATGCTCCGCCTACTACAGCCTATCTAATGACCTACAGAGAAGGAAAATGTTCTGCCAATTGCCAATTTTGTCCACAGGCTAGAAAAAGTCGAAGCCGAGCGGACATGCTTTCAAGAATTTCTTGGCCTGTGTTCTCCACAAGGCATGTTATAGAAGGGATTCAAAACGCTGTTAGCAACGATGTAGTAAAGCGCGTTTGCATACAAGCGCTAAACTATCCAGGAGTTTTCACCCACCTAGAAGCTCTAGTAAAGACTATAGGAGACCAGAAGCAGGTACCAATTTCGATTTCGTGCCAACCTTTAGCAAAAGAAAACGTGAGATTGTTGGCTGAAGCGGGCGCTCAAAGAATAGGAATACCCTTGGACGCTGCCAGCGAGGAATTGTTTGACAAGATTAAAGGAGCATCTGCAGGGGGACCTTATAGCTGGAAGAGGCAGTTTGAACTGTTGAATGATGCTGTTAGCATTTTTGGAGAAGGCAAAGTCAGCACGCATCTGATCGTTGGGCTAGGCGAGACTGATTCGGAAATCGTCCAGGTCATTCAGAAATGCGTGGAAATCGGCGTTCTCCCAGCTCTCTTCGCTTTCACGCCGGTCTTTGGGACAGGCTTAGAAGGGGAGAGCCAACCCCCGATCGAGAGGTACAGGCGAATTCAAGTTGCCAGGAGCCTGATCTTGCACGAGGCAACAACATTTGACAAAATACGCTTTGGTAAAGATGGACAACTGCTCGATTTTGGCGTGAACAAGAAGACATTGGACCAAATCGTCCGATCAGGTGAGCCGTTCGTTACTTCTGGCTGCCCAAACTGTAACCGCCCTTACTATAATGAGAAGCCGAGTGGCCCAATCTACAACTTTCCAAGAGAACCTGCAGAAGAAGAGCTCTGCGAAATTCGAGAACAGCTAGACTTGAATGGTGCATGAAGCCTTGAGCGCAACGTATCTCCTCGATGCAACAGTGACCGAGACCAACGCGGTAAAACTCAAATTCATAGACGAAAATGGCAACATTCGAGAATTCGTTGATGACAAGTACAAACCATATTTTCTAACAACTCATCCCCTGGCAAACGAAGACGAAGACATTGTGCACTACTTCAGCGGCGCCGTGCAACACGTTGAAAGGATTGATTTGTTCACAGGTGAAAGAAGGGCCTTGACAAAAGTGTCTTGGCCCAACGCGAAAGTTGCCTCAAAAGCGGCTGAGAAATTCCGGCTGTGCTGGGAAAGCGAAATTGACTTTCCAAAATCGTACGTCTACGATCATGGATTGAATTTTGGAGCTTTACATTCTGGAACTGATTTTAGGCCGATTCCAAACTTGCCAGATGAGACTGTTGAGGGATTTGACAAGAACTTCAGGGAAGTGCAACAGACTGATCCACAGAAGCATACGCGAATTTCCCACTGGCTGGCGCTTCTGAAGCAACCGGTTCCGAGCATCAGCTTAGACTTCTTCGGCGTCAAAGAAGCCGAATCAGAGAAGATCCATACAGCTTGGATGCTCTCTCGAATAGCTAACATTCCATTGAGCGAAGCATTCAGGAGCACTCATGTGAGTGACTGGTGGAAATCGACTATCCACACTTACTTGAGAAGGAACAATTTTCTCATTCCAACGGCTCAAGAGTTGACAAGGGGAAAGCCCACTCACACAGTGACGGGGGCCCTAACCGTCGCGCCTAAGGCTGGAACCTACTTCGGCACGGTTGTTTGCGATTTCGAAAGCCTTTACGCAGGTTGTATTGACAGCTTCAACCTGTCCTATGAAACTGTTGATTGCGGTCATCTTGAATGCGAAAGGAACAAAATTCCAGATTTTGAAGGCCACGTTTGCACTCGGAGAAGGGGATTCTACGCGATTCTTGTTGGCGCTCTGAAGGAGCTGAGGATCAGAATTTTCAAGCCTGCCTCAAGAAATCACGCGTTGACTGAGGAGGAGCAAAGGATGGCAGGTTCCACGGCGAAACTGTTGAAGTTGATCTTGGTTTCCAGTTACGGCGTGACCGTCAGAATCCATGGATTAGCCTGCCCGCCGTTGGCTGAGGCCATAACAGGTTATGGGCGCTATGTGCTGAAAGAAAGTTGGCGGATGGCTGAAGAAAAGGGGATGCGCCCGCTGTACGGTGATACTGACTCGTTGTTTCTCGATGGTCCCTCAAATGAGCAGATTGAATGGCTGATTAGGGCGGTTAAGGAACAATTCCGTTTGGATCTGATCGTGGATAAACGCTACAACCTCTGCGTTCTGCCCAAGGCAAAGAAGGCATACTTCGGCATTTTGCCCGACGGAACACCCGACATAAAAGGAGTTACCGCCATCAAATCCAACTCTCCTGCATACATAAACAGGGTGTTTGAGCAATGTGTCAAGGAACTATCCAATGTTAGAGACAATGAGCAGTATGTGCAAGCTAAGGAAAAAATTAAGGAAGTTGTACAAAAGGGAATAGCAGAGTTGAAGAGGAGAGAGGTTCAATTAAGCGATCTTGCCTATTCTGTGCAACTGTATTTTGACCCAAATGAGAAGATAGAAGCCATGAAGACTGCACATCAGCCTTACCAGTGCGCTTTGCAGCTTATCGATGCTGGAAAGAAACTGAAAAGAGGAGACGTGGTTTCCTTCATCAAGGTGAAGCCCTTCAGATACAAAGGAAAAACCTTTACGGTAAAGCCCCTAGAGGCTGTTGCAAGCTTGAATGAGATAAATCCTGAGGACTACGCTCGAAACTTGCTGACCGCTCTGAATCAGGTCTTTGAGCCTATGAACATCAAACTCGAAAAGAAACACGAAATTGGAATATACAGATGGGTTTGAACCTCAATTGGAAACCCAGCAGTTGAAAAACATTTATGTGCCGAACAGATGCTAATGCACTCTAAAACGGTTGGTGTGGAGCTTTGGTGGAGGCGTCGGTAGAAGACAAGAGAATAACGCTAAAAGAGGCTGTGAAACTTGTTCCTGATGGTGCGCATCTTTTTTGGGGAGGCTTTGGTTTTCAGCGTCCTCCTATGGCTTTCGCGCATGAGCTCGTTAGGCAGAAGAAACGGAACTTGACGATCTACACGTGTGGTTCGGAAATGGACCTAGACATTCTTTCAGGCGCCTGTGTGGTTTCACACCTCGAACTGGCATTCTATGCGATTGAAGGCATAGGCTTAGTTCCCAACATTCAAAGGAGAATCCGGGAAGGCGCAATAGAGATTGAAGACTACTCGAACTTGGCCATGGCTTTGCGGTTCCTAGGCGGGGCATTGGGTGTACCGTTCATGCCTTTGAAAAGCATGCTTGGAACAGACTTGCTTGCTAAATCTAGGTTCAAGCCGAAGAAGGCAGAGGTAATGACATGCCCGTTTAGCGGTGAGAAAGTTGTGCTTGTTCCGTCAGTGCGCCCTGATTTCAGCATAGTTCACGCCTCTCGAGTGGATATAGAAGGGAACGCCCAAATTGACGGCATCAAAGGCGAAGATGTTGAAGGCGCTAGGGCAGGGAAGAAGGTGATTGTCTTGGCCGAGGAAATTGTGCACTCGGAGTTCATACGAGCCAGGCCAGATCAAACCGTCATACCGAACATTTACGTTACTCATGTCGTTGAGTGCCCATGGGGTTCACATCCAATGATGGTCTACAACTATTATGACTATGACTTTCAGCATGTGCGAATGTATTACGACCAGTGCAAGACTGAAGAAGGTTGGCGAAAATACTGCGAAGAATACATAACAAGCGTGAGCGGACACGCGGAATTTTTGCAGAAGATGGGGATCGAACACTTGCTGAAGCTCAGGGCCAGGAAGCCGCAAGCGTACTAAGGAGGAGAATGGAGAATGAGCAAGAAATACGCGAAACCTGAAGAATTTTCAACACTAGAACTTATGGCCGTTTGTGGATCTAGGCAAATAAGAAACGGCGACGTTGTCTTCATAGGCACTGGCCTACCGCTCATAGCAGCCATGCTGGCCAAGAAGACACATGCGCCGAGGGCCAAGATAGTCTACGAGGCTGGGTTTATTGATTCTAATGCAAAAGACATCGCCCTCTCTATCGCAGACTCCAGACTGGGATATCAAGCAGCTGCAGCCATAGGACTGATAGAAACGCTTGGTCTGATGCTTCAAGGTGGACATGTAGATGTAGGTTTTGTTGGTGCAGCGCAGATTGACGAGTACGGAAACATAAACACAACATACATCGGAACCTTTGAAAAGCCAACTGTGAGGCTTCCGGGAAGCGGCGGAGGAAACGACATAATCAGCTCAGCCAAACGCATAATAGTCATAATGACTCATGAAAAAAGAAAAATGGTCAAGAAACTCGACTACCTCACAAGCCCAGGATTTCTTGACGGCCCTGGCGCACGAGAGAAAGCAGGTTTGCTGGGCGGTGGGCCATCGCTCGTAGTCACAAACCTGTGCCAGATGGACTTTGACCCAAAAACGAAAAGAATGAGGCTGGCAACCATTCACCCAGGAGTTTCCACACAACAGGTTATAGAAAACTCGGGCTTTGACTTGATCGTTCCCAAGAACGTGCCCACAACAGAGTTACCGACACCAGAAGAGCTAAGGCTCTTAAGGGCAATTGATCCGAACGGGATTTACATACCCAGAGCTAGATAAACGCATGTTTACGTTAACCATGACGAAAACCATCCAGGGTTCTTCTCTGTCATGTTCAGGACTGGCGTAGTTTAACAGAAAAAGCCTTAGCCTATCTGAAACAGAAAAGCTCAGTCAGTCCTTGCTTGGTTCCCATGCTTCCAACAGTCTGAGAACTGCCTTAGCTCTTGGTGAACGATGAACCTGTAAATGCGGCTCCTAACGCCAAAGTTTGAATGCGTCAGAACGTCCTGATCTTCCAGCAATTTCAGATGGGAAGCTGTGACCTCGAAGCTTGAACCAACGCGCCTGGCAATCTCGCTTGTGTTGAGGCGTTCATATTTCTTCAGAGTCTTGAGAATCCATTGTTATCTTGGAGCATAAGGCATCTTCCAGACTCAGATTATTCTCAGTTGTGGCTTGAGGCGTCATCGTGGTTACCCTCACCATGTTGCCCCTGCCAAGTTCTTAGTGCATGCTTTCGAAAGTGTTATTTGACAGGTGAAAGCAACTGAACTTAGGAGAGAGGAGGGTGAAAAGGGCTCTTTCTGGGATTATGCTTCTGCTGGTGATGAGCGCTTTGATTGTGGAGAGTGGTATCCAGTTGGCGGTGGCAAAAACAATTGTGGTTCCGGACAGTTGCTTGACGATAAAGGAAGCGTTAAGCGCAGCCAGTCAAGGAGATACTGTCCTCGTTAGGTCCGGAACATATAATGAGATGGTTATTGTGGACAAGGCTTTGTCGTTGATTGGAGAAAACGTGGAAACAACGTTCATCTCTGGCAATCGTACAGGAAGCGTCGTACAAATTAATGCGGACAACGTTACGGTGAGCGGGTTCACGATAGAAAACAGCAGGACACTAGCACGTAATGGCATAGGGCTTAGCCAGTGCAATGGTTGTAGAATCTCTGGAAATCGCTTTACAAACAACTGGTGGGGAATCGCTGTTTTTGGTTGTAGTAACGTTAACGTGACAAGTAACATTATGATCGACGATCAATACGGGTTTGCCGGTGATTCTTGCTCTAACTGCCACATAACAAAAAATAACGTTACAGACTGTTGGGATGCCATAGGAATAGACGATTCCTCAAGCATAGAAATAGCTGGAAATGACCTGTCGAACAATCAAGCTTATGGTATCGTTAGCGACTTTCCACTAAGCAACAATTATCTGGCGAGCAACAACATTACGTCCTGTGGCTGTGGCATCCATCTTAACTTTCTTTCAGGCAACAACGAAACTGGAAACACTGTAGCTGGAAACACGATATTTGCCAATCGGCAATACGGAATCTATTTCATAAGATCCTCGAACACGCTGGTGGAGGGTAACAACATAACCAACAATGGGGTTGGCATCAAGCTGTCTGAGTCTTCGAACAATTTAATGTATTACAACAACTTCATCAACAACACAGTGGAGGCAGGTGTCTTTCTGCCGAACGTGTGGGATGATGGCTACCCCTCTGGTGGGAACTACTGGGGCAACTATGTAGGCCACGACATATATCAAGGGCCTTTGCAGAATATTTCCGGAAGAGATGGAATAGGAGACACACCATACGTTATCGTTGCAAGTGATGCAGACAACTATCCATTAATGAATCCTTACGGTTCTCCTCCACCTCCAACCTATGCCTTAACAATCACTGCATCAGCGGGCGGAACAACAGCCCCACTCTCAGGAATATACACCTACACAGCCAACTCAACAGTTCCAGTAACAGCACTTTCAGATGCAGACTATCAGCTTGCTTACTGGGAAGTCGACGCCGTGAATATTGGCTCAGCAAATCCTTACACAGTTCCGATGGACCAAGACCACACGCTGAAAGCAGTGTTCACCGCGTGCGCTAAGTATACATTGAATATCACTGCGTCGTTGGGAGGAACCACCTATCCTGCACCAGGCCGTTACGAAAACTTGTCAGGAACGTTTGTCAGCGTTTCAGCGTTGCCAGACACTGGATACTATCTTGACAACTGGGAACTCGATGGCCTTTGCATTGGTATTTCTAACCCTAACACTGTCACAATGGAAGCAAATCACACACTTCACGCAGCGTTTAAGCCATTGAACCTTGGACATGATGTTGTCACTAAGTGGATTGCCTCAAAAACCGTCGTCGGACAAGGATACTCTTCCATCATAAGGGTGGACCTGATAAATGCTGGAAGCTTCGCAGAAACCATCAATGTTACTCTATACGTCAACGCTACCTCTGTGGCATCTCAGAATGTGACGGTTGAAAGCGGCACACCCGCAACCATTTCTTTCACATGGAATTCTTCGGGGTTTGCCAAGGGCAACTACACCATAAGCGCTTGTGCAGAGCCTGTTCGTGACGAAGCAAACACAGATAATAACAATTTCACTGATGGATTTGTCGTAGTATCCATCGTCGGTGACTTGACTGGCGGCTCTGCTAATCCTTGGGATTTTGTTCCCGACGGAGTAGTGGACGGCAGCGACCTGTCCATAGTGGCCAAGTGTTTCGGCTCTTGGCCGGCAGCGCCGCCGCCGATGATCTGGAACGTGAACTGCGACGTGAACAACGACGGCGTAGTGGACGGCTCAGATCTGGCAATAATAGCTATACACTTCGGAGAATAAGACCCGTAAACCCCATTTTCCTTCTCATCGTGTGGCATGCAAAAACACGTAGACCTTAGCGCGCGCTTTTCAAGAGCTAAGTAGGCGCGGCTGGTTCCTGAGGTTTCAACTTTGGCTTTTGCCTCGTAACATCCTCAACTACTCTCCAGAATTCCTCTTCGGTTAGGCTTTTCCGTAGCTCTTTCAAGAGTTTCTTGATTTGGTAGAAGGTCATCTGCGCCTCGCCCTTGTCCACGCTCTCATACGTTCTCTTCATCTTTCTCACTATCTCTTCGACCTGCATCGGCGAAGCTTCAATTTCTGCCTGTGCCAATCGTGCTTCGATGAATTTCTTCTCTAATTGCCCGCCGAAATAATATTGGGTTTCTCTTCCAACAATTTCTGGCGGAAAAGGTTCATAGATCAATGGTCGTGGTGTCGCATCTTCGACGGATGCGCCCACCTCTTGGGAGAAAGCGTTGTCGCCGATTATTGGCTTGTGAAACTGCACGGGCAACGCGAAAGTTTTCTCAGCCAGCTGCGAGAGTCTATACAGCTTGTTCATGTCTATGCCGGTATCAATATCATAAAGCAGTTCAAGCGCAGTTACCACTTCTTCTAGCGGTGCCGTTCCCGACCTTTTACCAAAGCCCGCTATGGAAGTGTGCACGTAAGAAACGCCTTCCTCCACGGCTGCAAGCGTGTTTGCCGTTGCGAGACCGAAGTCGTTTTGGCAGTGAACTGAAAGCGGAACTTTGATTTGATGTTGGGAAAGACCTTCCCTGACATGGGAGACTAAATAACGCATTGACAAGGGTCTCAAGAAACCGACCGTGTCCTCGATCACCAGACGGCTGGCGCCAGCTTTCGCCGCGCTTTCCATTATTCGCATAATGTCTTCGACAGGCGTTCTGGTGCCATCTTCCAGAACGAAATCTACCTTGGCACCGTGCTTTTTTGCGTACTGAATGCTTTCCACCGTCTTCTCAAGGGCTTGTTCCTTGCTCATCTTCAACCTATATTGCAGGTTGATTCCATTGTACGGCGCGAATATGGAGATCTCCCTTATGCCACATTCTAGGCAAGCGTCCACATCGCTTCTAACCGTGCGTGCAGATGCACAAAGACTTGTTTGCTGGAAACCTTCATTCGCGATTCTTCTAACGTTGTTCTTTTCTTCATCAGACAATGCAGGATAACCGACTGTTATGGTCGAAACACCTAACTCATCCATCATCTTGGCAAGCTTGACCCTCTCCACGTAGGTTAGGAAAACGATGGGACCTTGAACACCCTCACTCATGGTTTCATCGCAGACAAAAACCCTTTCGGGAAGCTTGGGCGGCAAATTCTTTCGCAAACGGTTGTAGTTTGCTATTAGTCCCTGCGCCTCAAGTTTCTTGAATATTGTCTTTCTCAATCTGCCCGCCTTCCCACGAGTCAGCCTAGGGGGATTACAGTGATATTTCTTGGGCATTAATATAAGAGTAACCAATGGCAAAAAGCACTTCCTGAGTTCGTCCTAACATAGAAAAAGAAAGAGATTCGGATGTGCGAACTTAAGCCTTCCTGACTGTTACGCTGCCGTCAGTGTTCTTGTCGATCTGCAACGCCATGCCCTTATGCCAGCGCGCGCCATGCCTAAACCGCAATGGAAACTTTGAAGGCTCGTTCGAAAAATGTTAAAGAGAAAACGAACCAATAATACCGCAGTCCACTCTGCTCCCTTCATTACGGTACTCTTTGGAATCATATGCATGTTGAATGCTCTTCACTGGAGAATTCAATCTTTGAGAAAGAGGGGGACTGCACCGGAGATATCGCCATTCGCTTGAGGGTTCTAATCCCGCCCTACAGCATGCGTTACCTCGAGCTGCATAGACTGTCCTACGGAAAACAGGCAAAACCAAGTATTATATTATAGTCGGTTTTCTCAATTTTCCATAGGACTGCTTGATGGTCAAGGCTGCTGCAGAGAGCGTTTGCTTCTTGGCTGCAGAGGGGTGAGCTGTACTCTCATCAGCGCACTCGAATAGCCTGTCCTCCTTCCAT
>Ga0315279_10001760_pt1 | contig 35085 bp, 31 predicted proteins | sample YL17G06_20_MG_FD_203694 | JGI IMG/M metagenome (GOLD analysis project Ga0315279, IMG submission 203694) | Sediment microbial communities from Yellowstone Lake, YNP, Wyoming, USA - YL17G06_20 | ecosystem: Environmental > Aquatic > Freshwater > Lake > Sediment | place: USA: Wyoming | collected...
CCATATCAGTGAAAATTAGTTGAACCCCGCCATAAAGCGGTTTAACATCCCGGCGGGCCCGCCACTCCACGCTTCTATTCATAAATCCGTTTTCTCAAATCGATATCAAAGAGAATGATCGTTTTGCTAGTTTCGTCAATCTTGTAGACGATGCGGTATTTTCCAACCCTGTCCTTCCAATAGCCATCAAGTTCACCTACCAACCTGATTCCAAGGTATGGGTTTTCACCGAGCTCGGTAACTCGACGCCTAACTTTGATCTTCATGTCCTTGGGTAGGCGACGGAACCGTTTCACGAATTCTCGTAGAAAGATTACTGTGTAGCTCAAGTTGACAGGACTCTGCGGATCTCTCGCGGTCCCTTGGCGGTCACATACCGTTTTCGTCGGTACTGTTGTTCACCGAGCTTGATTCTGCGCATTGTCTTCTTATCCAGCAAGACCTCCAATGTCTCGAGAAGTTCAGCAAACCTGACCGAAGTTCGATAGATCTCTTCAACGACATCCTTAGGTAATTTGATCGTTTGCGTACTTGCAACCAAATTTGGTCTCGATGTAAGAAGGAGCACCGCCTTATCTAGTATTACTTCAATGGAAAGGAGACCGGTAAATCTGCAAGATGCGCCTGACTTACACCAGTCGGTTCGGATCCCACTGGCCCAGCCATCTTGACAAGTGGAAATTGTGGCGATAACGCGACTAAAGGGATGAAAATGTGTTGAACCACGCCATATAGCGGGTCAGGATCCCGGCGGGTCCGCCACAATTTTGGTTCTTGCGTTGGTATCAGAACTTTCGGGGTTGTAGCCTAATGGAGACTGTTCGGTTAGGAAGATGGATGGAAGGATTGACCCGAAGAAAGATACCGCATCTACGGGGCGAATCAATCAAGATATTGCAAGAGGCAGTGAAAGCGGAGGAGACATGGCTTCAGTACGAACGGAGATTCTGGCGTTTTCTCAGGTGGCTTGGTGAAAATCCTGACAGCTTTCTTGTTCGAAGTAAGAGCGAGAAAGCGTGGGCAGAAGCAGTGGCTGTACAAGACACTGAGAGAAATTCAAGGCGAGAAGTAGTCTTCAAATGCCAGAGCGTGCGCGCTCTACGTAGTCCATGATTTCCTTTGACCTAGACGGATTCAATGAAACTGTTTCGCCCTTCTTGTGCAGAAACAAATACCCTTCCTTCACCAATTCCTTAACGGCCCCAGCAAGCCGCTTTCCGTTTCCTTCGACTTTTCTCGCCATGAAGTTGACCATAGTGTCAAGGGGAAAATGGTGTGCTCCCCATCGTCCCTTCTTGATCAAGAATTCCATTATCGCAGCGCGAAGTTCTGCGTCAGTAATGTCGGATGCCATAGTACACTTATGGAACTTTGTAGGTGAAAGAATAAATACTTTGTTTGCTAGTAAATCTTCGGGCAGTTATGGCAAGAGAGGTTCGATACAGCGAGACTGGGCACTCGCTACTCGTGAGGGCCCTGGGGTACTCACCCAAGCTTAGGATCATAGACATCTTCCTATCGAGCCCCTACTTTGATTTCAGTAAGGAAGAGCTTGTGCGGGAACTGGGGATGAGCAAGCAGACCCTGTACAAGAATTTCAAGGACTTGGAAGATCTTGGAATCGTTTCAGAAACCAGAAAGATCGGCAGAGCGATACTATACCGAATCAACGTCAAAAATCCCTTTGTGAAAATGTTGAATGAGCAAGTGAATGAGCTATCACTGGAAATTGCAGAAAAGGAAACCAAGCGAACAGAGAAGCCCGTTGCCGTAACGGCAAGGTAAGTCAAACCAATAAATCGCAGACGATTCTTCCAACGTCTCCGACCACACATCGTCCACAAATTTCAGTTATTAGTCCGTGACTGACTTTCTTGCTTAGATTAGCTCACCGCGCTCTCGCGCAGCAATCTTCTAAGATATTTCTCAACTTGCGGTTTGCTCAACAGTCTATTCATGATGTCATTCTCCCACTCCATTGTTTCAACATCTAGAGTCAGTGCGCATCTCTTGCAGTATTGCATCAGGCGAATTTCTTTCGTTGCATTTCGCCACGGAGTAGACCTTAATGGGTTAGGCTGGACAAAATTCCTGCTGTACGCTAAACGGCATACAACTCCCAAATGCTCTGGCGAATCTGGCACCCCTCATTGTCGAGGCCCTATATGGATCAGAGAGTTCAACAGCTCTGACGCCGAACGACCTCCTATGCTTCTTCTACCGAAGGCAAGTTGGTGCAGAGCGTATGCCATTTGGTATACGGTAGGCTTGCGCGACGCTTTGGCTAAGGTACCGCGGCGTGTACGCGTCTCGCTGCGCGTGAGCAGGCCACTGTTCGAGCATCTTGTCGGCGTCTCACGCGAGACGGTCACTTCATGTGCTGGCCTATCACAAATGTTCATAATCCTTGGCTTTGTTGAAACATCTCTAGAATTGGAGAAAACCGAATCCACAAAGGGGTTCTTGCAGGACGTTCAGACGCATCAAAAGGTGGAAAGCGTTGGCCCACACAATCCTTACGCACACGTATTGAGAAACTTAAGCGAACAGACCACCGCCTTGCCCATTAGCCGGAGCCCGGTATTGCGCCATTTCGGAGGTTCGAGGATGATCCTAGTCAGGTTATCGTCACGCCTACTAGTCAAGATCGACCGACATGCCAGATTGGTCGGGGTCACGCGCACCGCGCTACTGACGCACTTCTTGCAGAGAGGTTTGCTCCTCTACCTCCGAAGCCAGGTGGCCCTCGCAAAGGCACATAATGAGGCATTGAGAATGCTGAATGGCCCTGACAGCTCGGAATCATCTCGGTGATCGAGCCAACCTTGAGAGTGTTATTTCCCGCACGAACGTGACGGGTTACGAGTCACGAATTGCCCTCTTACACATCAGCCAGACCAGTCATGATTTCTATTCGGCAAGCTATGATGGCGTTGGGGGGACATCCCGCAGAGAGACAAAGGGCGCGAAGGATATCCAGACTACGCCAAGGGTAGAGACTAGAGCGCCGAATACTAGGGTCGGCAGAATGCCAAGATAGACTCCGAGGATTCCGCCAACAAATGAACCAAGAGGGAGAACTCCCCAAACCAGCGTTCGTATGGTAGCATTCATTCGTCCTTGGAGCCGATCTGGAGTTATGGCTTGTCTAAGGCTTATCTGGTTGATATTGTAGACGGGAATGAAGACATTCGAGAGGCCCATCCACAGTCCAATCCAGAGGGCAGTTAGGATTGGGACAGTGGAGATGTACAACGCGAGAGGGACAATGGCCAATCCCACCCCGCTGATTAAGATTGATACAGCCAGAGTTGGTCCTAGGCCAAGGCGTCCAACAATTCTGGACGCGCTGACGGCGCCTATTAGGAGTCCTGCGCCTCCAAGCGTAAGAGCTATCCCAACTAGTGGTACTGTAAGTTTCAGTTCGTGATAGGCGAAGATCAGAAAAACCGCGAAGAATATTCCACTGCCGAGATTCAAAGTAGCGGTGCAGGCGGTAATTCTGCGGAGTATGGAGTTCCCGAATACCACTTCTGCACCTTCTCTTAGCTCACTCAGGAATCTCCGTCTCGCCCCGGACGATGGGATAGTTGGCTCGTGTTTGCTTATTGAGAATATCAGTATGGCAGATGTCAGGAAGGCGAGCGTATCTGCCAGAATGGCCTTTGCTGCTCCTACAAGTTGAATCAGAAAACCCGCGATGGCTGGCCCGACAACTCGTGCTGCTGATTGAGTTGTTTCGAGCTTGGAGTTACCTTCAACCAGATCTGTTCTCTCAATGAGCGTTGGAAGATATGACTGATATGCTATATCAAAGAACACTGTGAAGACTCCGATTAGAGCAGAGACCGCGTACAGCAAGTACAAGTGGAGCGCTCCCAGTAGGAATGCCAGCGGAACAGAAGCCACAACTATCATTCGCCCAAGACTCGCAACTACCATCATTGGCCTTCGACGCCACCTGTCCGCCCATACTCCAACGAAGAGTCCGAGGAGCGGGAAGGCAAGATCCTCCAGGGCGTTCAAAATGCCAATTTCGAAGGAGCCTGCGCTCAAGAGAAGTATTGCAGCGGTTGGCAACGCAAAGGCAGTGATTTGTCTGCCGAAGGCGCCGATTGTTTGGCTCGTCCATAGTCGCATGAAATCCATGTGACACCACAAGCGCCCCCACGTCGCGGGTTTCATTCTCGTGAACGCATTGCGCACAGGCAGACGGTCTCCATGAGTATTGGATCAGGTCACAGAATTTACGTGTTTGGAACTTTATGCCCCCACACGCGAAGAGCCTGTCAAATCTTCAATTTCCGGCAAACACTTCATTCTGGACTCCGAAACTTAAAATGATGAAACCAAATGGTAGACCGCATCGTTGCCTAAGTTGGTGAGTCTGCTATGGACTTGGAAGCATTTCCTACGACTTGTCATTTCTTAGCTCTATCGCCATAATCATTGGTGTCTTATTCGTTATTGTTCAACTCAGGCAAAACAGCCAGCTAATACGAGCAGCCACCGAGCAAGCGCAAGCGGCAACCGTACAAGCCAAATTGACAACGGAGCAGATGAAACAGAACAACGAGCTCGCAAATATGGATTTGATAATGAGGCTCTACGAATTCGCTAACAGCGCAGAGTTTCAAGCCGCGTGGCTAACCGTTCTTAATTCGAAGATCAATTCCTATGAAGACTTTCTGAAGCTACAGAAGTCGGACCAAGTTGCGTTCTTCCAGATCGGAGCCACCTTTGAATCCTTAGGGGTGTTGGTTGAAAGAGGAATAGTCAAGGTGGACATAATCGAGGACATGTTTCTCACCCAGCTGGCCTGGGAGGCAATTAAACCGTTCGTAGCGGGGATGCGCCAACAGTACGGCGAAGAAGAGAATTACATCGCCTTCGAGAGGCTTCATGACAAGCTATCCAGCCGCGAAGGCTTGGACTATACAACCTGAGCCGAAACCACATGCAGAACATTGATCCGCTGAACTTCCTTCAGCCAGTCGTCACGATTCTATTCAGTTTTGCGCTAGTCATCTATTGGCGCTACAAACACACATTCTCAAAATTCGTATTGATCTATTCTCTCTTGGCATACGCGGGAGCGATAGCCTCAAAAGTGGTTCTACAGACTCTGACAGCTAGCGCTTTCCTTGCAACGTTCCAGGGCCACCTGGTTATCCTCGGCCTCTATCTTGGATTACAGACTGTGGCGTTCGAGGTGGGTGGCGCATACCTGGTCGCCACGTTTGCTGTATCACGAGGAACACTGAACACACGAGACGCAGAAGCATACGGCCTCGGTCTCGCGCTATGGGAGAATGGAATTGTCCTAGGAATCCTACCGGTGATCAATCTAATCATCTACCTTGTAACCTTGGCTTCAAGCACGCCAGCCTCACTGGCGCTCTATTCGGAACTTGTGAAGATTCAACCTCAGCTCTTCGATCCACCCAACCAAGTCCTCTACAATGCTGGATACGGGCTGTTGGAAAGAGTCTCTTCGCTTCTAGTTCATTTCTCATGGGGAGTTCTTTGTATCTTATCAACCGTGTATCGCAAAAGAAGATTTTTCCTCTTTGCTTTGCCAATGGGGTTAATCGACTTCTCTCTCCCGTTCGCCAGAGTCCTAACCCTCCCCGTCTTTGAATTATTGGTCTTCATATTTGCATTCGGCTGTCTCCGGATAGCTTTGGAGGCTAGGAGACGCACAAATGGAAGCGGCCGAGACAAGCATGATTGACCCTACGCTCCGAGCGGCAATTGGCGATTGGAAGCTCGCCCTGGTAACATCAATTCCAAAAGCCAAGCATTCTCTAATCCAATACTAACCCACCAATCAGTGGGGAGGTCTTTTATGTGTGCTGGATAATCCATCCAGCATGCCCCAATCTGAGAAGACCAACTCTACTCACAAGACGAAAGTGCTTGCCTTGATAGCCGCATTCTCCGCGGCCAATGTGGTATTTCGCGTGGCATTGACTGGAGGGCCGCCAAATGTCAAGCCGATTGCTTTCTTGGTAATTGTTGCTGGCGTCGTTGGAGGACCAGTGTCTGGGTTTGCGGTAGGCTGGCTTAGCATGACCATAAGCGACTTGGTATTTGGTGCTGGAGTTTGGACGATTGAGACATCTAGTGGAATGGCAATAGTTGGCCTGCTAGCTGGGCTCCTATGGCATCATTTGAGATCGTTCAATAGATGGAAGATGGCGCTGGGTGGTTTTCTTCTCACAATGTTGTTTGATGTCGGGACCTCGGTCGTAGATGCTCTCATCTTCAACTATCCTTGGTGGACTGCACTCCTTGCGCTTTACGTGCCATTCATCTCCGGAGGAGTAAGCCCATACCCATTCGGCCTCGCCCATGAGTTAACGACTGCAGTTCTGCTTGGCACGATCGGCCCATCTCTCATTGCCAGAATCAGGAAAGTGTATCAATAGCTGTCAAGCATAACGTTCCAGTGGTTACGCCTCTGGAGTTGGCCTTGGTTATTGTTGAAGCGCTCCAGTATCTTAGGCTGGAGCAGCCGGAGATTCTCGCGTTAGATGATTATATGAGAATGCGAGCTACAGCGAACTAGGCGTCTGTATTGGGGTTCTAGTCCTAATCCCCAATGGCTGCACTCGATCGTTTTTTCCAGTCTTCGGCGAGTCCTATCCGACGGGACGCGGATGGATGGCTGTAGAAGAACCATTCGACTAGGCTGTTAGGTGTGTCAACAGAGAGGCTCATGTCCGCAAGCCGCCTTTCCGCTGAAGCCTGAGCTTCGGCGTCGTCTGCTACACGCAACGCGAATTCATCCGCCTTGCGTTCGATTCCTCGAGAGAAACCATTGGAAACAGGCTGCAACAAGAAACCTACGGCAACCAAAATCGCGAAGATTATCGGGAGGCCCGATGGGTCGGAGGCAGTGGATACGCCCAGGCTTCCTTCAGCCCACCTCAACGCATAGTCCGCAATGAAGAATGGTGGAATCGACATACCTCCCGAAATCAAAGCCGACTTCCAAATGTCTTTGTTCACGTAGTGTCCGAGTTCGTGAGCGACTACTGTTTTCACTTCCCTCCTAGTGAACTTGTTGAGCAATGTGTCAAACAGCACAATGGTTTTGCTGCTACCGATGCCTGAGAACATTGCGTTGGCCCTAACGGATCTTCGGCTCTCATCCGCGACGAGCACGTTGTGCACGCTCTTCGCCCCCACCTTCTTGGACATACCGAGGAGGTCCTCTCTCAAGCCGGCGTCCTCTAGTGGGGTGAGTTTGTAGAAGATTGGCATTATCACGTATGGCAGAACTATCGACAGTAAAACTGAGAGTAGAGCAAAGAGGGCGGCTGCTGCAAGCCACCATAGATTCGTGAGCCTGATCAGGTAGTACAGAATCGTTACGCCTAGGACGCCAATGACGACCGCAATGCCAAGTTCCTTCGATTCATCGCCAACCCAATCTCTTACTCGTTGAGTGGAGATGCCAAAGTCATGGTCAACGATGTATCCTGTATAGAATCTGAAGGGGGCTTCAACAAGCTGCAGATAAATTATGAAGATTATTGCATAGGTGGCAAGGGTAAGCCAGTAGTTTCCGAGTGCTGAAGTTAGGTTTCGGCTCATTCTGAGTGAAGCTCCCGAGAGAAGAAGCGATAAGCACGCGGCGATTGGGATGACGATTCCCGCAATCGAGTCGAGGATCAGCTTCGATTTCTCATAGGGTCGTGCAAGCTGGCGCTTTTTGTCATCGTACTGATAGAGGTTCTCTTCCGACATTTTATCAGTGCCTCAATGCCGCGTAGTGTTCGAACTTTGCTAGAGTCTGGCGTAGATAAGTTCGTCAGTTTTCGCGCCACGCAAAACCCGCAGTTCAGTTAGAATCCAGTACTCAACCTTGAGTTTTCACATTACCAGTATGTGCTTGCGTCTGCTCCTTCTTCTTGGGTTTGCGAACCATTTTTGGGCTGCCCATTATCCATCGCAGTATATTCTGGCTGGGTTGGATAAAAACGAGATTGGCACTAGCAATAGCACATCGCAACTACGCACAACTGTGTTGATATGGGGAAGTCAGTCAACTGAGTGGGACAGTGTGTGTTCTTCGTCGCGTTGGTCCCGAATTCTCCTTCAGGCCGTCGGTGTGGTGTAAGTGAACTTCTGTGCTTTCCCTTCACCATTCGCTATGGTGTACGCGACTTTCAGCTTGACGGAGTCGTTCAACATGGCTCTAACTGAACAGTACTTCTCTTGAGAAAGGCGTACCGCTCTCTCCACCGCTTCCTTCTTCAAGTTCTGACCCGTGAGCACGTATTCCAGTTCAATATTCTCATAGTACCTTGGGTCTTCTTCACGACGAGTTCCGCGGACAGATACTTCTAGTTTATCGATCCTTTGTCTCTGTCTACTCATTATCCACTGAATGTCCATGGCCGTGCAGCCACCTAGGGAGACTAGGAAAAGTTCCATCGGAGTGAATGCCTGTCCCATCTTTTCCACAGAATTTAGCTCGACCTTGCGGCCGTCCGGAAATTCAACGTTGAACCTTAGGTCCTCGACATGTTGGAGTTTCACTGAGACCGACATGCATTTCTCACCTCCACTAGCTTTGGTCAGGTTCTCTCGGTTTGGTAGGTTCGGCCGAAGTATGCTTTGAGTAGCCAATCCCATCTTCCAGAGAGTGTTCGCCAGTAGAAGCGAGCGAAGGCTTTCTTCATTGCATATCGAATTCGTGAAGGTTGAATTTGTCTTACGGGTTTCTCATAGGATCCGACCACGAACGATGCTTTGCCCGAGTCCATCTCGAAGGGGCAGTTGATGCGCCCATTGTACTTGTACAACTTCCTTGTTCCGCGTATCGATGAGACTACGTTGTTTGCTGCTACAATCGCTTCTAGATGTGCCGTAACGCCAGTCTTTGAGACCGGAATGTTTGTGGTGTCACCGATTGCGTACGCGTTTTCGTATCCGGTTATCTTCATGGTGTTCTTGTCTGTCGGGATCCATCCGTCTGCGTCCCCAATTCCGGATTTTGTGATGACATCTGCGCCACGATGTGGTGGGACCAAGATCAACAGATCATATGTCTGTGAATCGCCCTCAAGCGAGTAAATCTCCCGCTTGGTCGGATTGACGGATTCCACATTGAAGAATGTGACGACTTCGATTCCGCGTTTCTCAAAACGTGGTTCAACAACCTTCGACATTGGTTCGGCGGGGTAGGGACGCGGGTATGGCGTTAGGAATGTTATCTTTACGCGGTCGCGAATTCCTCGTTCTCTGAAATAGTTGTCTATCATGAACGTGGCTTCGTTTGGGGACGGCGGGCATTTGTGTGGCACTCCTGAGATTCCGACGACTACGTGTCCCTCGTTGAACTGCTCGATGGCATTCCATATCTTTCTCGATTCTTCTGGGCTTGTATGGAAGTTTAGCGAAGCTTCCTTGAGTCCTGGGATCGCGGCTGGGTTCGGGACGCTGCCGGTTGCAATTATGAGATAGTCGTATCTCAGTGATTCACCAGGAGCCAAAGCCACGGTTCGGCTGCTTAGGTCGATTTTGTCAGCATTCTGTTGTATCCATTGCACTTCGCGTCTGACTAGCGTTTCCTCATCATGGATGATTTCTTTCGGGTCTTGATTCTTGAAGGCAACTTGCAGGTAACCTGGTTGAAAAATGTGGGCCTTGGCCCCTGAGACCAGATAGACTCTGATTTTTCCCGCATGTATATCGTCTTGAAGCTGTTTGGCGAGCAGGTTGGCAGTTAGAGTTCCGCCTGTCCCGCCTCCGACCACCACTATGTTCGTTGTCGGCTGTGGCATTCTAGGTCTAACCCGCTATCGGCCTTTCCTGAGGATTCGGATTTGAATTCGAACGTGGTCCTTTTCGTCTATAATTGCTAGAATCTCGTTGCCGCTCCGCTTTGCCCAGGCTTGCGTGTCGCTCTTGGCCGCGGGGTCCGTTGCCAAGAGTTCGATTACATCTCCAATGTTTGAGTTGCGGTAGGCCTTGAAGAGGTCTGTGATTGGTCCTGGGCACATGGTTCCGCGAGAGTCCACGATAGTGGTCGGTTTGACAAGGGTTTCTGGAGTGGCCAAGTTTACGTTCTCCTGCTACACGAAGAGTGTGATGGCATCCTCCGAGGCCAAGTCGAGATAGGTTGTGGCTCCGATTATGTCATCAACTTCCGGAATCAGATCTTCTTTCTTTAGACCCATCATGTCCATGGAAGGCGAGCATGCGTGGAACTTGACGCCGCCCTCTTTTGCAGTGGCAATCATTTCCCGAATGCTTGGCATCTTCATCTTCTGCATCTTCTTCTGCATCATCGACGTGACCATCGAGCTCATTCCCGGAATCATCCCCAGAATGTTTGGCATTGGCAGAGCCGGATTTCCAACGGGCGAGATTTTCAGTGAATCAATGGTCTTCTTCGTTATCATGTTCATTCCCCAGAAGGTGAAGTACAGGTGCACTTCCATGCCCATCGCCGCGGCCGATGTGGCCAACATCAACGGCGGATAGGCCATGTCCAAGCTGCCCTTGGAACAGATTATGACGAGCTTGTTTCGTTTAAGTTCGGTCGTGGATTTTTCCGCTAAAGTTTGCATATTTCTTATCTCCTAACGGCGACTCGACACGACCGTCAACCGAACCAACTTAGAATCTGCATTCGCCTGGTCAAGGAGGACACTCTGCATGATATCGCACGCATTATTGATGCGATGGTCCGCTATGCGGTAGTACACTGTGTTCCCGACACGTCTCTCGAACACCATCTTTCGGAGCCGCATAGATGCCAAGTGCTGGGAAACATTCGCTTGCCTTATCCGAAGGGACGTAGCTAATTCCCCAACAGTTTTCTCTCCAGTACGAAGTTCGTGTAGAATTTGGAGGCGTTTTGGATTGGAAAGTATCTTGCAAATTTCCGATTGCAATTGCAGTACTCTTTGTGTGTTCGGCGACAGCATATCATTCGCCGAATATTCGAAAGTTGGAATATTGCTATAGAGGTGCCGTGCTTAGTCTCTATACTAACAAGTAGAGTACCCATGAGAGACCGGCATGACGGTGCAAAGGAAGTTTTCATATAAGAAGCGCCTGACCGAGGTGTGGATGAAGCAGGATGCAGTCATTACAGAATCTGATTGCAATGGTGACGGGTGCGAGTAGTGGCATTGGTGAAGCCTGCTCGCGAATGTTGGCGAAGAGTGGAGCCAGGCTAATCCTAAATGCGCGTCGAACCGAGCGCTTGGAAATCCTCGCGGAGGAACTTCACCGAAAATTTGGAACTACGAGCCTCATACGTCCTTTCGATGTGCGAAACCTCGACCTTGTGAAGGCCGCGATTCAGAAGCTTCCGCGTGAGTGGCAATCAATTGACATCTTGGTCAACAATGCAGGTCTTGCGCGGGGCCTCGAGAAGCTTCAGGAAGGACGATTCGAAGATTGGGAGGAGATGATCGACAGCAATGTCAAGGGCCTCCTTTACGTAACCCGCCTGGTGTTACCCGGCATGCTCAGTCGCGGAAAGGGGCATATAGTGAACGTCGCTTCGATCGCGGGCATACAGACTTATCCACGTGGCAATGTCTACTGTGCGTCCAAGGCCGCGGTGAGAGTTCTCTCTGATGGATTAAGACAGGATCTGCTTGGCACTCCAATTCGTGTCACCATTATCAGCCCTGGGCTTGTTGAGACTGAATTCTCACAGGTACGCTTTCGCGGTGATAAGGAACATGCCGCACAAGTATATCATGGATTAACACCGCTGACAGCGGATGACGTTGCTGATGCCGTAGTCTACGCGGTTACTAGGCCTCCTCACGTGAATATCAACGAGATTGTGCTCTTGCCAACGGATCAAGCAAGCTCAACAATGGTGCATCGCCGCGAGGCTTCTTGATTTCGTTCTAGTCTGAGGTGGTCCTCAAAGGTAATTAATCCCCAGCGGCATATTATGGGTGACCAAAACCCCGAACAACGGAAATTGCTGCTTGGGGGCGGTCATCGCGTCTAGCGGAGCGATTCTGGTTGGCTGAAACTTTATTAGCGTGAGTTCTGGTGGTTCTACGGAAAGTTTCGGGTGGCTCGGTTTAAGGGCTGGATGAATCTTTTCTCCAGAGAAAGTGCTCAGGTTGAAGGATATCGATAAGGAGAGGCCATACAATCTTTTTTCACATCAATTTGTTCCAAAACATGAACTTCTTTCTAAGAAGGAGGCTGAGGAACTGATGCGAGAGTTCCATATCAAGCCGTATCAGCTCCCCTACATCAAAACAAGCGACCCAGGTGCAGAGACTCTGGGCGCAAAGATGGGCGACATTTTGAGAGTAACCCGGAGGAGTCCCACCGCCGGGAGCGTCGTGGTTTATCGTTATGTTGTTGATGGTTAAAGTGATTATATGGCAGTAACATCAACCGCAACCGTTAGCCCCCAAATCTGGGACTTGATCAAACACTTCCTTGAGGAAAAGGGCTTAGTCCGACAACACGTCGACTCCTACAACGAATTCATTGAAAGCGGATTACAAGCAATAGTCGACGAGACTGGAGAGATACCGATAGAGATTGAGGACTACCCTCTAAAGATCAAGTTAGGCAAGATCGAGATAGGAACACCTCGGGTAACAGAAGTTGACGGCTCAGAACGTCAGATATTCCCGACAGAAGCAAGAATCCGTAATCTAACATACGCTGCTCCCCTGCATCTGGAGATGACTCCAGTCATTGGCGAGAGGGAGGGACAGACTGAAATTGTCTACATTGGCGATTTCCCTGTAATGCTCCGGTCCAAAATCTGTCCTTTATCTCGCATGACGTCCGAGGAACTCGTCAGCATCGGTGAAGATCCTCTCGATCCAGGAGGCTACTTCATAGTGAATGGCGCAGAGCGGGTGGTTGTCGCCCTCGAGGACTTGGCGGCCAACCGAATCCTAGTAGACAAGGAGCAGACCGGAGTCCACCCAACTTACAAGGCCAAAGTCTTCTCAACGACCGTTGGCTTCAGAGCGCGGACAGAGGTTACACTCAAGACTGATGGCGCAATCTACGTCACCATGCCAGGCGTCCCATCTGACATTCCAATAGTTGTCATGATGAAGTCGCTCGGCTATGAGGAAGACTCCAAAATTGCCGAAATGGTCTCTACCGACGAGACACTTCAAAATCAACTTGCACCGACCTTCGAAAAATCGGTTGGCGTTGTGAACCAAAGAGACGCCCTCTTGTACATCGGCAACAGATTGGCACCCGGTCAAGTTGAAGATTACAGACTGAAGAAGGCTGAGGCAGCTGTTGACAGGAACTTTCTACCTCACATCGGACGAAATCCCGAAGAGAGAAAGGATAAGGCTGCCTACCTTGCCGAAGTAGGCTCCCGGGTCATTGAGATCAAGCTCGGCATGCGACAACCGGACGACAAAGACCATTACGCTAACAAACGACTGAAACTCGCCGGCTCACTCCTGGCCGAGCTTTTCCGGATATCGTTCAGAAACTTGATCCGCGACCTAAAGTATCAACTTGAAAGAATAACAATTCGAAGACACGCAGAACTCTCAATCAGCAACGCAATTCGCCCTGGGATAATTACCGAAAGAATTCAGCACGCCATCGCGACGGGCAACTGGGTTCGTGGCCGAGTTGGCGTAACACAATTACTTGATCGAACGAATTTCTCCTCGACCCTGAGCCATCTTCGCAGACTCCAATCACCCCTCAGCAGAAGCCAGCCGAACCTAGAAGCAAGAGACTTGCACCCAACCCATTGGGGAAGACTTTGTCCCAGCGAGACACCCGAAGGCTCAAACTGTGGGCTCGTCAAGAACCTAGCGCTCAGCGCTGTTATCTCCATCGGCGTTGATTCACGTGAGTTCGTGTCCAAACTCCGCAGAATGGAAGTAATAGGTACCGAGGAGGCCGACCGGAAGCTCCGCGAGATAGGAGCCAAAGTCTTCGTAGACGGATTGATTGCCGGTTATGCTCGCGACGCCGAAAAACTAGCCGCAGAACTAATTCGAATGCGAAGAAGCGGCGAGATTAGTTCGGAGGTCAATGTGGCTTATTCAGCCCCACAGGTCGATGGCAGCCGACCGGAGCTTTACGTCAACTGCGATCAGGGCCGAGTGAGACGACCAGTAATCGTCGTCGACAACCAAAAGCCACGACTCACAAGAGAGCATGTTGAAGCCATTCAACGCGGCGAAATGCGTTGGGAAGATCTAGTTGAGCGCGGCGTAATCGAATACTTGGACGCTGATGAAGAAGAGAACGCGTTAATCGCCACGACGCCAGGCAGAATCAACGAGAGGACAACACACCTTGAGATAGCCCCGTACACAATCCTAGGAATCTGCGCTTCCCTCATCCCCTATCCAGAGCACAATCAGTCACCACGAAACGCATACGAATCGGCCATGGCGAAACAAGCTCTAGGCGTCTACAGCGTCAACTACGGAAACCGCGTTGACTCACGCGCGCACATCCTACACTATCCACAGGTTCCCGTCGTGAGAACGAAACCCATGGACATCATCAAATATGACAGCAGACCGGCCGGTCAGAACTGCGTTGTAGCGCTACTCTGCTACCAAGGCTACAACATGGAAGACGCCATTATCATCAACAAATCGTCAGTCGACCGAGGTCTCTTCCGATCAACATTTTACCGAGTCTATGAAGGAGAGTGCAGACAATACCTCGGAGGCCTTCGCGACAAATTCGAAGTGCCAGAAGCGGGGATTCGTGGTTACAGGGGCGACCGATACTACAGGCTGCTCGAAGAAGACGGCGTTATCTCGGTAGAATCTGACGTAGTCGGAAACAGCGTTCTAATTGGAAGAACAAGCCCACCAAGATTCTTGGAAGAGTATCGAGAATTCGAGGTCAAGGGCCCAACTAAGAGAGATTCATCAGTGGGGATGCGTCCCTCCGAAGAAGGAATTGTAGACGCAGTTTTCCTCAGTGAGTCAATCGAAGGTAATCGGTTGGTGAAGGTTCGTGTGCGTGATATCCGAGTGCCTGAACTCGGCGACAAGTTTGCGTCGAGGCACGGGCAGAAAGGAGTGATCGGTACACTCATTCCTCATGAGAATATGCCCTTCACCGAACAGGGCGTTGTGCCAGACGTTATCATCAACCCACATGCGATTCCTTCCCGTATGACTATCGGACAGTTCGTGGAGGCTGTAGCGGGCAAAGTAGCAAGTCTACGTGGAGAATCGGTCGATGGGACAGCCTTCAGTAACGAAAGTCCACAGAATCTGCGTGACATGTTGGTTGAGTTGGGCTTCCAGCACAGTGGACGAGAGGTCATGTACAATGGAGTCGATGGTCGCAAGCTAGTAGCAGACGTATTTGTAGGAGTGGTCTACTATCAGAAACTCCACCACATGGTAGCAGACAAAATGCACGCCAGGGCAAGGGGACAGGTGCAGATGCTCACCCGACAACCGACCGAAGGCCGCGCTAGAGGCGGAGGCCTCAGATTCGGTGAGATGGAACGTGACTGCCTAATCGGTCACGGAGCATCAGCGCTCCTCAGAGATAGACTGCTTGAAGAATCAGACAAGTACACGGTAATGATCTGCGAAACCTGTGGGCTTCTGGCCTATCATGATGTGAAGCAGAACAAATACATCTGTCGCATCGACGGCGACAAAGCAGCAATATCAAGTGTTCAGCTCTCATACGCATTCAAACTGCTACTTCAAGAGCTAATGGCGCTTGGCATTGCGCCGCGTCTAGAAATTTCGGAGCGTGCATAGAATGTCAGTAGCCGAAGAAGCGACCAAGATAATCGGAAGCATTCACTTCACTCTTCTGTCGCCAAGTGAGATTCGAAAACTCTCAGCAGTCGAAATCCAAACAGCCGACACCTACGACGAAGACGGAGTTCCTATTGTTTCGGGGCTTATGGACGGACGCCTTGGAACTCTGGAGCCACGCCAGAAATGCAAGACCTGCGGTAACACGGCCTCAGCATGCCCCGGTCACTTCGGTCATATTGAACTAGCGGAGCCTGTCGTTCACGTTGCCTTCGCAAAACTCATACACAAACTACTTCATGCAACATGTCGAAACTGCGGTCGTATCTTACTGTCAGCTGATAAGATCAAATCGTACAATGAATTGATGGTGCGAGAGCAGAAGCAGCTCAACGAAATTTCGCCCTCATTTTATGAGGCGGTTATGAAGGACGCCAAGAAGAGTCAGGAATGTCCTCATTGTGGTGCCCGCCAATATCCGATTGAGCATGGAAAACCAACAACCTTCCATGAGATGGTTGAGGGCGGTGCTTCCAGACTTAATCCGAGCCAGGTTAGAGAAAGACTTGAGCGCATCCCAGAGGACGACTTACGATTACTAGGAATGGAGCCATCTGCCGCTCGACCAGAATGGATGATACTCCAAGTCATGCCGGTACCCGCCGTTACGGTTCGGCCTTCTATCACCCTCGAGTCAGGCATTCGCTCAGAAGATGATCTCACCCACAAACTAGTCGATATCATTCGAATCAATCAGAAATTGAAGGAAGCCCTGGAGTCAGGTGTCCCAGTCAACATCATCCAAGAACTCCATGAACTACTCCAATATCACGTTACGACCTATTTCGACAACGAAGTTTCCGGCCTCCCACCAGCCAGACACCGATCAGGCCGAGCACTGAAGACGCTCTGCCAACGACTCAAGGGCAAAGAAGGAAGATTCAGAGGGAACCTGTCCGGAAAACGTGTGGACTTCTCGGCTAGGACCGTAATATCACCTGACCCGAACATAGACATTAACGAGGTCGGCGTACCGCTCGACGTAGCTCAACGGCTCACAATACCCGAAAGAGTAACGCCATGGAACATTGAAGAGCTACGGAACCTAATCAGAAATGGACCCGACCAATACCCAGGCGCCCTATACATTGTAAGACCAGACGGGCGTAGGGTCCGACTTGAGTTCGTAACTGAACGCGAGAGTCTGGCTGAAGCGCTTCAACCAGGCTTCGTGGTGGAGCGACACATTAGAGATGGCGATATTGTCTTGTTCAATAGGCAGCCCTCGCTCCATCGAATGTCAATAATGGCGCACACTGTCAAGGTTCTGCCGTACAAGACCTTCAGACTAAACCCATGTGTCTGCCCACCATACAATGCGGACTTCGACGGCGATGAGATGAACCTACATGTCCCACAAGGCGAGGAAGCAAGGACCGAAGCCAAACTCCTGATGCAAGTTCAGGATCAGATTCTCTCGCCAAGATACGGCGGCCCAATAATCGGTGCGAAGACCGATCTCTTGACCGCAGCTTACCTCCTTACCAGGAAATCCACTTACCTGACCAAGGACGAGGTGGGAAAGCTGCTTGTAGCTGCAGGGTACGCTGGCGAGCTTCCTCTTCCAGCGATAAAGAGGCCGGTTGAACTTTGGAGTGGCAAGCAGATCTTCAGCCTATTCTTGCCTTCAGGATTTAGTTTCGTTGCTAGATCAAGCATGGTTACAAAGGAAGACGGTAGCTCTGTTGTCGTGAAGGATGGGATCCTTCTCGAAGGCGTCATCGACAAGAATACAATTGGTGCCGAGCGCTCAGAGAGCCTCTTTCATCGGGTGGTTAAGGACAGCGGGTCCGAAGTCGGTCGTTCTTTCCTCAATAGCTTGATCAAGCTTCTGGATCGTTTCATCACTCTCAGAGGATTCAGTTACGGTATCGATGAACTCGACATCGCAGAGTCCGTGAAGGACAAGATATCCAAGTCAATCAAGAAGGCGGAAGAACGCGTTCAGAACCTAATCGATGAATACAAGAGGGGGACCCTCGAGAGGCTTCCGGGACGCTCAATTGAGGAATCCCTCGAACTCCGAATCATGGACGAACTATCCAAGGCGCGAGACCAAGCAGGCGAATTGGCGGAACAGTACCTGAAGACCGAGACGGACAACTCGGGCGTAATCATGACCGGTACTGGTGCCCGTGGTTCAATGCTGAACATCGCTCAAATGGTTGCCAGTGTCGGACAGCAATCGATCCGAGGTCAGCGCATTCGACGAGGTTACAGGGACCGAGCACTTCCGTTCTTCGATAAAGGGGATGCGGGTGCCGAAGCTAGAGGATTCGTCTACTCTTCCTACCAAGACGGGTTGACTCCGGTTGAATTCTTCTTCCATTCGATGGGTGGCCGAGAAGGACTCGTTGACACCGCCGTTCGCACACAGCAGAGTGGCTACATGCAACGCCGCCTCATCAATGCCCTCGAGCACATTAGAGTCGAGTACGATGGAACCGTCCGCGACTCTAGGGGAGATATAATCCAATTCCGTTACGGAGAAGACGGCGTAGACACGGCCAAGAGCGATCATGGCAAGGCAGTGAATACGGAGCGCCTAGTGGAGCGTGTTGAACTCACAATAGAAAAAGGGGCCAAGGCGAGCAAACCATACATTGAGAAGAAGGTCACCGATGTCAGGAAGGATCTAACCCCAAGCCTAGTAAACCAGCTGACTGAGAGCCTTAGCAAAGCGAAACTAACGCGAAAGGGAGTAGATGAGGCAGTAAAGGAAGCCGTGAAGAACTATCGGAAATCTATGATCGAACCTGGCGAGGCCGCGGGGATTGTCTCGGCTCAATCAATTGGTGAGCCAGGCACTCAGATGACTTTGAGGACTTTCCACTTCGCAGGCGTTCGGGAACAGAACGTAACCCTGGGGCTCCCGAGATTGATCGAAATCGTTGATGCTAGGAAGATCCCCTCAACTCCGAACATGAGCGTCTACCTAGACAAGAAACGCAGAGTAAGCCGGGATAAAGCACAGGAAGTCGCCACAAACATAACCCACACCACCTTAGGCGACATAGCCTCCAGCATAGAGTCGGACATCACCAAGATGCGTATCGCTGTCAACCTTAACACGGAAGCAATGAGGGGGAGAGATGTCTCACTCAAGGACGTTAAGGCCGCTGTGACTCCTGGTGGTTGCAAAGTAGAGGTGGAAAAGAGCATCGTCCATATTACACCCCAAGAAATGGACATTCCGCAATTCAACAGGCTCGTGCTACGCTTACCAATGATGCACGTCAAAGGATTACCTCAGGTCAAACGGGCGCTCGTCATGGAGGAGAAGGCAGGCGACAAGAGCGAATGGGTAATCCGGACTGAAGGCTCGAACCTCGACCTAACCCTCAGAACAGAAGGGGTTGACATCTCACGAACCATTTCGAACAACATGCACGAAGTCGCCGAAGTGCTTGGAATCGAAGCAGCTCGCAACGTCATCATAAAGGAAGCGACCGCGGTATTGGAAGAGCAAGGGCTTGATGTCGACGTACGCCACGTTATGCTTGTGGCTGACGCGATGACCGCATCAGGTGAAGTCCTCCAGGTCGGAAGACATGGCGTGAGCGGAGAGAAGGCTAGCACCTTGGCCAAGGCAGCCTTCGAAATCACGATTCCAACAATCGTGGACGCGGCCATCAAAGGAACACGCGATACACTTAGAGGCGTCGCCGAAAACGTCATTGTCGGTCAGCAAGTACCCATGGGAACGGGTCTAATCGAGGTCTACATGTCTATGCCGGAGCGAGGCAAGAAGTAATGCAGACAGCGAAGGTCGACGTGAACAAGCAAATTGGAATCGCCGTAAGGACCGGCAAGGTCTCCTTTGGCATCAAGGAAGCTCTCGACGCCGCTAGGTTAGCCAGAGCCAAGCTCCTAATCTTGTCCGCAAACTGCCCAGCTGGCGACAAAGCGAACATTATTCAATACGCAAAGCAATCTGCCGTTGCAGTTTACGACTACCCAGGGACAAGTTTGGATTTAGGGGCGGCATGTGGGAAGCCTTTCGTGGTCGCTGTGTTAGCGATTAAAGAATCCGGTGATTCCGAGATACTGAAACTAGCTGAGCGCTAAGACATGTCCTCTTCGAGAATAAAACTAACTGGCGAGGAGATGCGCCTCATCGCTCTTTTCGAGAACATCACGGGCGCTACAGCTAACGATTGCATAATCGACAATGAAGACGATCGCATAATCTACCTTGCCAAAGCGGGCGAGATGGGACTTGCAATCGGGAAGGGCGGGAAGAATATCAACATGTTGCGAAAGATGACTGGCAAGCCAATAGAGGTTGTTGAATTCTCCGAGACCGTCGATGGACTCATCAGGAATTGTCTCGCGCCAGCTAAAGTGAAGGAGATCAGAATTACTGAGCGTCCGGACCGCAAGATTGTGGTTGTGGAAGTCGAGCCGAAAGATAAGGCGTTGGCTATCGGCAAGAATGGTAGGACAATCGATAAGACACGTATGTTAGCAAAACGCTATTATCAGGTCGATCACGTACAAATCGCCTAACCCTAGCGATCAATTCCCGCGGTCTTTCACCCTTTTATCGTACCATTAGTTGCTCTGAGACGAGGCTTATGCCGTTGGAGAAGGTCAGTAAGATATGGATTAACGGCCAGATGATAGATTGGGACAACGCCAAGGTGCACATACTCACACACGCACTTCACTACGGCACAGCCGTCTTCGAAGGACTCAGGTGCTACAAGACTGATCGCGGACCTGCCATCTTCAGGCTCTACGATCACGTGTGGCGTTTGATCAACAGCGCGAAAATCTACCTAATGGATCTCAGACACAGCGCCGACGAAATCGCTCAAGCAACTAGGTCAGTTGTGAAAGTAAACGAGCTTAGCGAATGCTACATTCGACCTATAGCGTTCTACGGTTATGGCGAGATGGGCGTCAATCCCCTTTCGAACAAAGTGGACATGGCGATTGCTGCCTGGAGATGGGGAGCCTACCTTGGAGAGGACGCTCTCAAGATCGGCGTGAAATGCATGGTCTCCTCTTGGCGCAGAATTAACCCATTAACGTTACCGCCTCAGGCAAAGTGCTCAGCCAATTATGCGAATGCGGCTTTGGCAAAGATTGAGGCCTTGAAAGCCGGTTACGATGAAGCAATCATGCTCAATATGAACGGAATGGTCTCCGAAGGAACCGGAGAGAATCTCTTCAGAGTGAAACGCGGAATCCTATCGACCCCGCCAGCAGCTGCGGGGATACTTAGAGGAATCACGAGGGACACGGTCACACAACTAGCGGCAGACGTGGGCGTCGATTGCAAACGCATCGAGATATCACGCGAGGAATTGTACACCTCGGACGAATTATTCCTCAGCGGAACCGCAGCTGAGCTGACTCCGATTCGAGTAGTCGATGGACGCAAGATTGGTGACGGGGCCTATCCGATAACCCGGAGGCTTCAAGCTGCTTATGAAGACGTGGTTCGAGGAAGAAACAAGAAATACGAACAGTGGCTAGATTTCGTCAAGTAAGCTTCGATCATACTGTTTGGGAAAATGAGGCTCAATGCGAGCCGTCATCTCCCGCCGAATTTGATGCCCTGAGCGAGTGGCAGTTGGTCGCCCCAGTTGATGGTGTTGGTTTGACGTCGCATGTACTGTTTCCAAGCGTCGGAACCGGATTCCCTGCCGCCACCGGTATCCTTCTCACCGCCGAAGGCTGCACCGATCTCGGCTCCAGAAGTGCCTATGTTTACGTTTGCTATGCCGCAGTCACTTCCCACAGCTGAGAGGAATTTCTCTGCTTTCTTTAGGGATTCGGTGAAAATCGCGGACGAGAGTCCTTGCGGGACCTCATTATGCAGTCTAATTGCCTCATCAAGATCATCGTAGGGCATGATGTATAATATTGGTGCAAATGTTTCCTCACAGACCAATTGCGTGTTACCGGGAACTTTGACGATTGCTGGTGTCACATAGAACCCATCTCTATCAAGCTTCTTTCCACCCGTAACGATCTTGCCACCCTGCTTCGGCAGGGTCTCCAATGCTTTCATCATGGTGTCCACCGCATCTCCGTCAACTAGAGGACCCATTAGTGTGTTGGAATCGAGCGGGTCGCCAATTCGGACCTGCTCGTAGGCTTTCACGAGTCTCGCAGTCAATTCATCGATGATCTTCTTCTGCGCGACTATTCTTCGAGTTGTCGTGCAACGCTGTCCGGCCGTTCCCACAGCGCCAAATAGGATTGCTCTCACAGCAAGGTCGAGATTCGCGTCCTCCGCGACGATGATGGCGTTGTTGCCCCCCAGTTCTAGTATCGCACGGGCCAATCGTTTCGCAGCCGCTTCGGCAACGCGTTTACCCATGGCGGTGGAGCCCGTCGAGGAAATCAGCTTGATCCTATCATCGTTGATGAGCCGTTCGCCAATAGTCAACCCTTTCCCGACCACGAGCGCGAAGACCCCTGCCAAGCCGTGGGCCTTCATCACTCGATTCACCACATGTTGGACCGCGATTGCGCATAGGGGAGTCTTGGAGGAGGGCTTCCACACCATTGTGTCACCGCAGACGGCCGCGATCATCGAGTTCCAAGACCAGACCGCCACTGGGAAGTTGAAGGCCGTAACTATGCCTATCACACCAAGAGGATGCCATTGCTCGTACATTCTATGAAGCGAACGTTCTGACTGCATAGTCAGGCCGTAAAGTTGCCGCGATAAGCCAACAGCAAAATCCGCAATGTCGATGGCTTCCTGTACCTCACCCAAGCCCTCCGCAACAATCTTTCCCATTTCGAGAGTTACGAGCTTTCCGAGAGGCTCCTTCAATCTTCGCAGCTCATCACCAATCTCTCGGACTATCTGCCCTCGCTGCGGCGCAGGAAGCATTCGCCACTTCAGAAAACCCTCTTGTGCCAGTTTGACAACGTGCTCATAATCATCCTCTGATGCTAGCGCAACTCGTGCAATAACCGAACCTTCTATCGGAGTTACAACATCTAAAAGGGCCCGTCCTTGAGTGCTATTCCAATCATTTGGACCAGCGCAAGCACCAGAGTTCACTTCTTGGATACCTAGTTCTTTGAGAAACGGGTACCTATCATGACTGAGAACCAAGCTCGTTTTCATCGGCTGTTAGAGCTCCAGTGATAGAGGAAATGTGTGGCCTGCCTTTATTTTTGCCTACTAATTGCGATGCCCGGTGAGTGCGCTGGAAATCGTTGCTCAGGTGTGTTAGAGGATAAACTAAGAGTTTGAACGCATTGCCCTTGTTATTTCACAGATTAGTTTGTTGATCTATACATTGCCTGACCCGCCGCAGGTATCGCATGCGAGTTTTCCGCCGCCGAAGCATTCGTTGCATTTTCCTTCAACGGTGCCTCGACCGTTGCATATGTCGCATTCAATTGGACCGGTTGGAGAAGTCAATTTGCCCGTTCCTTTGCATTCATCGCATTTCACTTGTATTGAACCAGTACCAGTGCACTTTGAGCAGATGACTTCACCTTCTCCACTACACGTAGTACATTTCAAACTAGAAGTCACCCCATCTGACACTTCAGGCCAGTAGGTAGTGACACGCTACGTGTCCAGTACTTTTGAAGCTTATGCTGGTTACCATAACGAGGGACATACTGTGGGCAAAAAAAGAGGGTCTGATTGGGTTCAGACCTAGGGTTGTTCTAAAGTGTGCTAGTTGCGCCGGGTCATCTAATGTTTGGCTTTGTCGAAGCGCTTGTCAACGTCTCCCCAGTTCGCGACGTCCCACCACTTATCGACGTAAGCGCCTCTGTCATTCTTGTATTGCAGGTAGTAGGCGTGTTCCCACACATCTATTCCGAGCAGTATGGGGAGTTGTGCTAGGTGCATGAAGTTCTGTTTCTCGATTTGAGTCAGAACGAGTTGGTCGCTTGTGTTATCGTAGAGTAGGAGTGCCCATCCCGATCCTTCGACGGTCTTGGCTGCATCTGAGAACTGTTGCTTGAACTTGTCGAAGCCGCCAAAATCCGTCTTAATCTTGTCACCGATGGATCCGCCTGGGGTTCCGCCTCCCTTACCTGGCGATGCCATGTTTGGCCAGAAGATGCTGTGTAGTGCATGTCCTCCAAAGTTGAAGCTGAAATCTCGGAGAACCGCTCTGATGTCGATCTGTAGTTCCCCTTTCCGGGCCTTGTCGAGTTTTTCGAGAGCCGCGTTGGCTCCGTTAACGTATGCAGCGTGATGCTTGTCGTGGTGGAGTTTCATGATTTCTTCTGAGATTGCCGGTTCGAGCGCGTTGTACTTGTAGGGTAATTCCGGAAGAACGTACTTGTTTGACATGGCGCCTACGCTTGACCGCATCTCTCATAAACTTTTCATCTAATCGAAAAACGAGTTGCGAGAGCTAGTCTGATCGAACTAGTCGGAGGAGCAATCAGACGAGCTGTCTGACTTCTTCAGTTATTGCTTGGCCGAGATATCCATAGACTCCGAGTTTAAGTACCTTCAATCCGAGAAGAGCGCACTTGATTCTTGTTGGACCGGGGTCTATGCCAAGCAGATTGAGCACATCGCTCTTGCCGAATGCCTTGATCTCGTCGAGCGTCTTGCCTTTCACCGTTTCAGTTAGCATCGAGGCTGAGGCCTGACTGATCGCGCAGCCCTTTCCCTTGAACCGCAGGTCCTCAACTCTCCCATCATGGATCTTCAGCTGCATCTCTATGATGTCGCCACAAAGTGGGTTCGAATCTTTGGCGCGAACGTCTGGATCCTGCAGGTCACCGAAGTTGCGTGGGTTCCTGTAGTAGTCCAGAATTATGTCCTTGTAAATGTCGGAGCTCATCGATCGAATAGCTTCCTCGCTTTCTCAAGGGTGTTGATGAAGACGTCAACTTCCTCTTTCGTGTTATAAATGTAGAAGCTGGCTCTCGACATCGCCGGGACGTTCAAGAACTCCATGAGGGGTTGCGCGCAATGATGTCCAGATCTTATCGCCACTCCCTCTTCATCTAATATTGAGGCGAGGTCATGCGCATGGATGTCGCCTAAGTTGAACGAGACAACGCCAACCCTACTCTTAACGTCCCGCGGACCGTAAGTGACCAGACCCTTGACTTCCGACATCCTGTTCAGAGCATATTCTGTGATTTCTTTCTCGTGTTCGTGAACATTTTGCATTCCTATTTTGTTCAGGTAATCGACCGCGGCTCCTAATCCAATCGCTCCGGCGATATTCGGTGTTCCAGCCTCGTACTTGTATGGAATATCCTTCCAAGACGCTCCCGTAGTGTGAACTTCCCTGATCATCTCTCCGCCGCCTAGGAATGGGGGCATGTTCTGAAGCAGTTCACGCTTCCCATAGAGAACACCGATTCCTGTTGGTCCTAACATCTTGTGGCCGGAGAAAGCCATGAAATCGCAGTCCGCGTCTTTCGCATCAACGCGCATGTGAGGAACGGATTGAGCTGCATCTACTAGTAAGAGCGCACCGGATTGATGCGCAGCTCTTGCAATCTCTTTGATGGGATTTATCGTTCCAAGCACATTTGATGCCTGAGTCACGCATACGATCTTCGTCTTATCATCGATTAGCTTGTGAATCTCGTCTTGGCGAAGCATAAAATGCTCATCGATCTTGATGAACTCGACTTGAGCCCCTTTCTCATTGGCGAGCAATTGCCAAGGAACAATGTCACTATGGTGCTCCATAATTGTAAGGACAATCTTGTCCCCTTTGCCCACGTTCGCGCGGCCCCAAGTCAGGGCGACTAGGTTCATCGCCTCGGTCGCGTTTCGTACGAAAATAATCTCTTCGCTATGTCTTGCGTTGATGAACTTACCAATTTTCTCCCTCGCTTCTTCGTGGGCGAGGGTAGCCTCTTCGGCCAGTTTGTGGATTCCTCTGTGAATGTTAGCGTTGTACTCGCGATAATACCTGTCTATGGTATCGATTACGGTCTCTGGTTTTTGGGATGTGGCTGCGTTATCGAAGTATATGAGTGGCTTCCCGTTGACCTGCCTCTTCAGTATGGGGAAGTCTTCTCGGATTTTGAGAACGTTTATTGCGGCTAATTTCTCGACCAACACTTAGACCTGCGAAGACGTCTTGAGAGTCAACAACATAACATACGTCATTCCGTATAAACTCTCCAACCAACTCTCACACCTGCACGAATACGCTCGTTCCCTCAACCTTCAACTTGTACGTTCCCAACGCCTTTGTGGCAGGAGGATTCTGCACCTCGCCTGACTTCACATCAAACCTTGAGAGATGCAGCGGACAAGTCACAATCGACTCCATCAGGAACCCTGTCGAGAGATCCGCCTCCTCATGCGTGCAAATCCTATCCACCGCAAACAGCTTTCCATCCACATTCACGATCATCAGACGGGTCCTACCTACATCAACAGAGAACATTGTGCCTGGGGGGACATCAGATGATTCACAGACTTTTGCGTATGCGCTCAAACGCGGCGACCTCCGTAAAGGGTCGGTATGCGTTGGAAGATATGCTTTGATTCTAAGGTCGGGTAGTCGATAAATTACGTATTCTCTATGGCAAACCCCTATGGACTATACTTGCCTGTAGGTTACGATAGATGATACTTGGAATTTGCCTTTAGCAAGCGGCAAGAGTACCTCCTGAATAAAGCTCGACGATTCGTTGAGGACCACGTCCTGCCCAAGGCCGATAAGTGGGATAAGGGCAAGAAATTCCCGATGGATGCTTGGAGAACCCTTGCAAGATCCGGTCTGACTGGTATTCCCATTCCGCGGAAGTATGGAGGAGGGGGCGAAGATATTCTCAGTTACGTTCTAGCTGTTGAGGAAATATCGAAAGGTTCTGCGGCATTAGGAGTCACTCTTGCAGTACACGTCTCGTTAGTCAGCCAACCCTTGCTTTGGCATGGGACCGAGAAGCAGAAGATGCGCTACTTGAAACCCTTGGCTCAGGGGCAGCATTTCGGTTCCTTCTGCCTAACGGAGCCCGGAGCAGGAAGCGACGTCGCCGCAATGGAGTCGAAAGCGACATTGAAAGGTGATGCGTACGTAATCAAGGGTCGGAAATATTTCATCGTAAACGCTCCAATGGCAAGCACCTTCCTAGTCTTCGCAATGACCGACAAGTCCCTCGCACATCGGGGCATCTCATGCTTCATCGTTGAAAGAGATATGCCGGGCGTAAAGATTGGGAAGATTTTCGACAAGATGGGCATACGCTCGGCCCAAGTGTCCGAGGTAATTCTAGAAGATGTTCGAGTCCCTGTCGAGAACATGCTAGGCCGACGAGGAGATGGTTTCAAGATAGCAATGGAAACACTTGATTGTGGACGTATCAGTATTGCTGCTCAGGCTGTCGGAATAGCCCAAGCATCTCTCGACGCCGCAGTTCAATATGCGCGATCAAGGGTCCAGTTCGGGAAACCAATCGCTGATCTGGAAGCGATACGTTGGATGATCGCTGATATGGCCACTGAGATTGAAGCCGCTAGGCTCCTGACCTACAAGGCGGCCCACCTTACAGATCAGGGAAGAAAACACACGAAGGAGGCTAGCATGGCGAAGCTGTTCGCGGCATCAACAGCAGTTGAAGCAGCACGCAAAGCCCTTCAGATTCATGGCGGGTACGGGTATATGACAGACCTTCCGGTCGAGAGATACTACCGGGACGCTAAGATCACTGAGATTTACGAGGGCACATCAGAGATTCAGCGACTCATTATCTCGAACGAACTTCTTTGAGGTCTAACCAATGGGCTTGAAATCGAGGAATGAATACGTTCAAAGTGTCAAGAAACTGAACCCTGAAGCTTACATGCTCGGGAAACGTATCCCGGACGTAACAAAGAACGGGTTCACTCGTTTAGCCCTTCAAGGAATTGGGCAGATCTACGACCTATCAAGAGATCCACAATACTCTGAGGTCCTGACGAAGAAAAGGGAAGATGGAGCTAGGGTCAGCGCGTATTGCACGATACACAGGTCAAGAGATGATCTTGTCAATCGTGTACGGGCAGCACGCTTGATCTGTCAAAGGACGGGTGTGTGTACCGCCAGCCGTTGCTGCGGGTGGGATGCTCTGAACGCGCTCTGGTACACGACCTATGAGATGGATACGCGTCTAGGGACCGACTATCACAAGAGGTTGAAACGGTACGCCGATTTTGTGCAAGGCAAGGATCTAACCTGCGCAGGAGCTCTTACAGACCCTAAGGGGAATCGATCGCTCAAACCCAAACATCAACCAGACAAAGATGTGTACGTTCGAGTGGTCGATGAGAACAGGAAGGGAATAGTTGTTCGGGGAGCCAAAAGCATGATTGGAGGAGCCATTGGCTCTCATGAGATCATAGTCCAACCGGGCACTGGCTTGTCAGAGGCAGAGAAGGAGCACGCGGTCGCATTCGCCGTGCCACTCAACGCGGAAGGAATCGTTCAAGTCGTGGACATGCAGGCCGGCGCAGAGAGAAAAATGAATGCAGGATTCGACAAAGGAAACATCAACTTCGGGTCATCCGAATCGCTGGTAGTCTTCAACGACGTCTTTGTCCCTTGGGAACGAGTCTTCATGAACGGTGAATCCGAATACGCCGCCGACGTAGTTACGAAATTCGTGTTACTCCATCGAATGGTGCTTGGAGGATGCTTGGCCGGGTGTGGGGATGTTCTTACAGGCGCGGCGGCTCTGTTGGCTGAATATAATGGCCTGTCCAGGCAAGTGGTTGATCGGCTAACTGAGATGACCTACCTTTGTGAGGCTTTGTATTCACAGGCCTTGGGGGCAGCACACGAAGGACAGGGGACGCCCTCAGGCGCATGGTTTCCGGATACGCTCTTGGCGAATGTTACGAAGATCAGCGTCACTCGCCTCCCATACGAGATACAGAAGATCGCCGAAGACATTGGTGGCGGAATGATTTCCTGCATGCCCTCCGAGTTCGATCTGCGAAACCCAAAGATCGGACCACTCATTGAAAAGTACTACAAGGGGACTCAGGGGGTTTCGGCGGAGAAGAGACTGAGAGCAGCCAGATTGATCGAGAGCATGATAGCTGGTCCGGGGAGACTAGGAGCGCTTTGTATGCACGGTGGCGGTTCACCAGCCGCGGCTCAAATGACAGTTAGACAGCTCACGGATCTCGAGAACAAGAAAGAAATGGCGAAAAACCTAGCAGGAATCAAGACTTAGCGGATTCTCTTCGGCTAATTCTGTGGAGGAACCGGAACGGTCACTCCTGCGTCGTCGACGACAAGGACGCATGATCTCCGTCCCCTAAGTCTGGTCGCTTCTTCCAACGCCTTCTGAACATTGCCGAATGGCGAAATTGAGATCCTTTCAAGGACTCTTGGTGAGATGTCTGTGACTGCGAAGATCTTTGCCCTTTGAAGGAGTTCTCTAATCTTTAGCGCCTTATGATATCCGAACGTGTAGCCCTCAGTCGCTCTCTTCGCCATCTCCTCAGGCGAGGCTAATAGATCGTAGAAGGCTCGGTTACCGATGCCATCAGAGCATTTCGCTACGAGTATTAGTACGCCACCGTCGTTCAGTGCCGATTTGACATTCTCAATTGCCTTGTGTGCCTGATACAAATCTAAATCCAGCGGCGATTTAACTGAGGCGATTAGGATCTCGGCCTTCGCCTTGATAGGTGCCGCGTAGGTTCTTTTCGCGTGTTCAACTGCGCTAGAGAATGAGTCAATTATGTGTCCTGAGCTCGCGTAGGCTATCTGCTGATTAGAATTCAGGACCAGTTGGATGGAGAATATGTCCTCATATCTGCCAAACATTTGAAGGGCGTCCATGAAGTCCTCGTGAACTGGATTGCCGTCAAGAGCAAGAATCCGCGCTCTTTCATCAAGGGCTAGGGAATGATTCATTTCGACGGATTTGAAGCCTGCCAACGCAGGTAGAAGAAACTTTCTTCCACCAGTGAATCCGGCAAAATAGTGTGGTTCAACAGAACCTATTGCAATTATTCCATCAGCCTCGAAGAGATGCGAACTAAGGGACACATCAGTTCCCCTTGACGTCCGACCGAGTGCTCTTAGAGAAGCCGTGTCTTTCGAGTCGTGCGCTACTACGGCTCCTCCATATGGAGGAATGAGTCCGCCAAGGATTTTCATGAGCTCTTGCGAACTAGGTGCTCTGTGCGTTCCGGTAGCGATCATGGTTACTGTGTCTTTTCCCTTCAAAGTGAGATAATTGAGCACTGTCCGTGTTGGCGTTGCTCTTGTGTGGTCGTTTACAACCACTAGTATTCTCTTCCTATCGGCCAAGAATGGCTCTAGATCTTCGAAGGCGACTGGCAGCGAGAGTGCCTTCTGGACGGCGTTATCGTCTGCAGGTGTATCTCTTGGTGAAGCTCGCTTGAGCGGTCTGCCCTCATCGATCTCCAGTTCCATTGAACCTCGGCCGTATTGGAGGTCTATCTTCAATTCGTGGTCACTTGGGGGCCCAGTAGACACCCTGCTACTTGCCCTCTGTATTAGTTACCCTTCAAGATTCACCTAGCAAAACAGGGGCCCTCCGATCAATACGATAACGGCAGTCTACTATGAGAATCTTGAAAACCGAGTCGTCTTTCGTCCGTTGTGTTCAAATAGATGCCGAGGGAGCTCTTGGTCCACTGTTGATAGAAATCAACGCTGTACAGCCAGAGGATAGAAGAACCGCTAACGAAGCGGTGCGAGTGGAGTCCGAGTCATCAATACGTTCCAGATTCGAATCATACCTATCTGACGAGTCCGGTTTGGGACCGGGTAATGCTCAACTGGTCTTCTTTCCGGTGACCGAGAAGCAGGTTGCGGGATTCCTTCGTGAGATGAACGCACGCAAGACCAGTGTCACCATCTCGGGGGCTAGAACCAGTATCGTTGGTGGAGCGGTTCCCAATGGCGGCGCCCTCATGTCACTAGAGCGAATGAATAGAATCGTTGGGGTGAAGTGGGACGAACCAACACGTGAGTGGCGGATATTGGTTGAGCCCGGCATTAGTCTCAGAGAGTTCCAGGGCATTGTGACGAGTAAGAATCTGAGGAACTATGCGGATCCGTCGGACCCCGGTTGGGCGGGTCTTCAGCGTTTCCTGAGCGAAGGAAACCAGTACTTCTATCCGCCCGATCCTACAGAGGACTCCGCTTCTCTTGGGGGAACGGTTGCCACAGACGCGTCGGGCGCTAGGACTTACTTCTTTGGGCGAACTCGAAGCTACGTGCGGGCGATTCGAGTTGCATTCGCCACAAGTGATGTTCTCGCCATTCGACGTGGTGTCAAACTTGATTCTAGTGGGTCCGTAACGATAAAGTGCCTTGAAGGTGGGTCGAGGACTCTGCACATTCCGTCATACAAGTACCCCGATGTCAAATGTGCTGCCGGGTACTTCAACCAAAAAAACATGGATCTCATCGGCCTATTCATCGGGTCTGAAGGCACACTCGGAGTAATCACTCAAATCGAAGTTGCGCTGGTTGTGGCTCCCAAGAGGACAGCGTTCTTTCTAGCCTTCTTTCCATGCGAAGATGACGCGGTCAATTTCGTCTTGAGAATTCGGTCGCGTAGGTTTGCTAAAGGACCTCTGGTAGTCTACTCAATGGAGTACTTTGATTCTAACTCACTCAACCTGCTGCGGAGACTGATGCAGGAAGATGGAGTCGGAACAGGGGTTAGACTACCCGAAGATGACTCCGCCACTGCAATTCTCTGCGAATTCGCGTATCAGGAGGCAGCCGAAGCCGTTGGGCTCCTGCAGGGACCGCTTGAGGAGTCTAGGTCTTCTCTGGACACAGCGGTGAGCGGAATGGAAGAGCGCGAGAAGGACAACTTACGTGCATTAAGGCACGCAGTTCCGGAGGCCATCAATAAGATCGTAGCGAAGCGAAAAGGTGGGATCTTAGGAATGCACAAAATAGGTACAGACACAGCCGTCCCAGACGACAAACTCCAAACTATGATGCGTGATTATTCTCAGAAGCTGAAAGCTTCTCATCTCGAACACTACGTTTTCGGCCACATCGCGGAAAACCACCTGCACGTCAACATTCTGCCGAGAAATCAAGTGGAATTAGTTCAGGGTGAAGCACTCGCGCTAGAGCTTACCCAAGAGGCTGTAGCTCTTGGAGGAACAGTATCGGCGGAGCATGGAATCGGAAAGATGAAAAGAGCTCTGCTGAACGTGATGTACGACGAGGCCACCATAAATCAAATGGTGGCAGTCAAAAGTGCATTTGACCCGAACCTGATTCTCAGCAGAGGCAACATGTTTGAGCTCAATTCAATCCGGTCATTATAGGGTCGTCGTTATCTAACGGTACTTGTAGTGGCCTTCGAATATGTCTCGTGTCTGACGTGTTTCTTCTTCGTAGTATTCGTCGTCGTATTGAGGGATCGTTAGGCTTGAGGTGAAGTCGTAAATTCCCGACCATTTGAGATCAATTATCCTTCTGATTCGCTTCGCCACCTGCAGCACGGGTATACGCTCGATTAACGGTTCGAAGAATCCCACAATGATTAGTTTCTTCGCATCGTTCTCTGATAGTCCTCTGGACATCAGATAGAAGATCTGCTCATCATTGATTTGTGCAACTGAAGCAGAGTGGGTTGCTTTCACCTCGTTCGTTGCTATCTCCAAACCAGGAATCGCGTCTGCTCGAGCGTCCTTACTTAGAATCATTGCGTGCTCAGCGAGGTATGCACGTGAATTCTTAGCATTCTCGTCTATCCTAATCATGCCTTTGAAGAGCGATCTCGCCTTATCCTTCACCACGCCCTTTGCGATGGCGTGGCCGCTCGTGTTTGGGCCGATGTGCGTTATGTTGGAGACCGTGTCGAAGCGCTGGTTCTCAGTCCCGAATACGACTTCCACATTCTCAGAAGACGCACCGGATCCTGTCATTACGCTCTCAAGTCGAGACCTAGTGAATGCGCCGCCCAGGAAACCAGACGACCAAACTATCTTGCTATCTCGTTCCCCGATTGACTTCTTGTTCGAGAATATATTGATGTTCGAAGCCAGATTGTTGACGCTGGCATATGTAACGTCTGCGCCTTCACGTAAGTGGACTTCAGATAGTCCACTGAAGGTGGTTCTTCTCGCCTGGCCTGTGAGTTTGGTGGAATACAGTTCCTCTAGTATGGTGAACTTGCTTCGATTCTCCGCGACTACTAGATTTTGAGTGAAGAGAGCACTTCCTTCAGAATCAAGTACGGTTACGTGTCTGAAGGGTAGCGTTATCTCAATACCTTTCGGCACGTGAAGGAAGAAGCCTGATGTGAAGAGAGCATTATTGAGTGCTCCGAACTTGTCGTCTTCTGGGGGTATCGCTTTTTCCAAGAAATAACGTTTGAACAGTTCGGGGTCTCGTTGGATTGCCGTCTTAATGTCTGTGAAAACGACGCCTTCCTTTTGCAAGGGCGCGGGGACATCCGCCTGAATGACTTTCGACTCGATTTGATATTGGGTGATTGCGCGGTCGGTCTTCAATTTGCTTACCGCGTCATTGGCATAGGCGGATGAGGGTTCAGGGAGTTTCAGGTTCGCGGACTCTAACTCGAGTCCGGCAAGGTCGACGTATTTCGTATAGAGTAGTGATAGTTCTGGTGCGAGTTTGTGATACAGGTTTAGAGACTTGATGCGGAAGTCTCGTAACCATTCAGGTTCTTGTCTGGACTTTGAAGTGGTGCCCAAGGATTGTTCGTCTGCTTCGGTCAATGTGAGTTGAGACATTCCTGCCCGTACTCCCCGCTAGGTGATGTTACTGCAATATGGAAGAAAGGGTGAAAAGGGTTTAGCCGACTGAGCCGGCCATTTCCATTTGAATGAGCCTGTTTAGTTCGATGGCGTATTCCATCGGGAGTTCCTTTGTGAATGGTTCCATGAATCCCATGACGATCATGCTGAGTGCTTCTTGCTCGTTGAGTCCTCGCGACATCAAGTAGAACAACTGGTCTTCGCCGATCTTGCCTACGGTTGCTTCGTGTGTTGTTGTTGCGTCGTCTTCGTTGATTTCATTGTATGGGTACGTGTCGGTCCTCGAGTACTCGTCTAGTAGAAGTGCATCGCATCTGACAGTTGATTTCACGCCTTTCGCTCCTTTAGCTACGTGTAGTAGTCCCCGGTATGTTGTTCTGCCTCCGTCTTTGGAGACGGACTTGGAAGTGATTCTGGAGGTCGTGTATGGAGCGAGATGAACTACTTTGCCGCCAGCGTCTTGGTGCTGCCCCTTACCAGCGAAGGCGACGGAGAGAATTTCGCCCTTTGCTCCCGGTCCTAGCAAGTATATTGATGGATATTTCATCGTGAGCTTGCTGCCGAGATTTCCATCAACCCATTCAACAGTCGCGTTTGCGTAGGCGTATGCCCGTTTGGTCACGAGGTTGTAAACGTCGTTAGACCAGTTTTGGATGGTTGTGTACCTTACGTGTGCACCTGGCTTTGCGATGATCTCGACTACGGCCGAGTGAAGTGAGTCGGTTGAGTAGATTGGGGCTGTGCAGCCTTCGATGTAGTGGACTCGGCTGTTCTCGTCAGCGATTATGAGTGTTCGTTCAAACTGTCCCATGTTCTGCGTGTTGATTCTGAAATAGGCTTGAAGCGGGACATCTACGGATACACCCTTCGGCACGTAGATGAAGCTTCCACCGCTCCACACTGCGCTGTTGAGTGCTGCGAACTTGTTATCCTCAGGTGGAATCACGGTACCGAAATGTTTCTTGATGATTTCAGGATATTCACGAAGGGCTGTGTCAGTGTCTGTGAATATGATTCCCTTCTTCGCCAGATCCTCTCTCAGGCTGTGGTAAACCACTTCGGACTCATATTGAGCTCCTACTCCTCCGAGGAATTTTCGTTCGGCTTCGGGAATTCCTAGTTTGTCAAATGTGTCCTTAATGTAGGATGGTACATCGTCCCAGGAGCGGCTCTTCTTCTCGGTGGAGCTTGCATAGTACAGCATTTCAGCAAAATTGAGTTTGGTTAGATCGCCACCCCACATTGGTAGGGGTCTTTTCATGAAGTGATCGTACGATCGCAACCGGAACTGGCGCATCCAGTCAGGTTCTTTCTTAATCTTGGAAATCTGCTCTACTACTTCTCTGCTGAGGCCCTGCGGGAACTTGTACTCGTAGTCTTCTGTAGAGTCTCTGAAGTTGTACTTGGTATAGTCAATATCCAGTACTTGTTTGGTTGCCATCGTCTATCAGTAGCCTCTCATATGACATACGTTATAAAGTATCCCCTCAAGCAGCCGTAGGAGTTGCTTCTCGTTCAATCCATTCGTAACCTTTCTGCTCAAGCATCTCCGCTAGCTCTGGCCCACCAGACTGGAATATGCGCCCA
>Ga0315279_10001761_pt1 | contig 35079 bp, 26 predicted proteins | sample YL17G06_20_MG_FD_203694 | JGI IMG/M metagenome (GOLD analysis project Ga0315279, IMG submission 203694) | Sediment microbial communities from Yellowstone Lake, YNP, Wyoming, USA - YL17G06_20 | ecosystem: Environmental > Aquatic > Freshwater > Lake > Sediment | place: USA: Wyoming | collected...
CTTCAAGAACTTATTTTGATAAACGATATTATACTCTCGGTCATGGATGGTTACGCCACCTTCTATAGCATCCACCATGACTTGGAGCTTATTTCTTTCTAGCTGTATCTCTTCCTCCGCCCGCTTGCGCTCAACGATACGCCCAAAGCGTTCGGCAATCGCCTCGATCAAGTTTCTTTCTTCATTCATAAATGGACCTTCGTCGATCTCGGTCTTTTCTTCCAGATAACAAACCTCCACCACACCGACTTTCTTTCCTTGTGCTCTAATATTGACTGACTGTTTCCATTTGGTGTCCTGGTAATTCGGAGTTTTAAACTCTTGCCCCTCAACTGTTATCCTGGCACAGGCAATATCATGGTATTGCCAGGCAGATGGCATCACATTGACTGTTTTCTGAAATATTTCCGCCAACGAAATCTTGGGAATTTCAACAATCTTAGCCATCTCATATAGACAATTCAACTCCTTCATACGTTCATTAAGATCGTACAAAAGTTTGTTTTTTCCCTCCTCCGCCCGCTTGCTCTCGGTGATGTCCTTAATGGTTGCAACGTGACTGATTATATTCCCGTGCTCATCCCTTACACAGGAGGGACTGATGATTATTGGAAAGCGCTCACCACTTTTTCGCATGAAAGTCAATTCAAAGCTATCGAATTCGCCCCGCAAGGTCTTCTGAAAAGCCCTACCTATCTCTTCATACTCCTCCGGTGGCCAGTAGGGGTGCGGAGGCCCGACTCCTATAAGCTCCTCTCTTGAAAAGCCAGTCATCTTACAAAGAGCAGGATTCACCTTAATATGAACGCCGTTACTATCAACTACAGAGAACCCATCTTGCATCGAAGCAATTAGATTATCTGAGAACTCTTTTGTCTTACGTAGATTCTCCTCCGCCCGCTTGCGCTCGGTGATGTCTCTAATAATACCCATCATCCCTCTTTGGTTGCCTTTATCGTCCTTGATAATAAAAGCAGATAAAAGGGAAGGAAATGTTTCCTTATTTTTTCTGATGTTGGTTACTTCGCCGCTCCATTTTCCTTTCACCAATATCTCCTGCGTGACTTTTTTGGCGAACTTTGGATCAGGATCGAGATCAGTTACGTTTAGCTTCAAGAATTCCTCAGGGGTATATCCAAATGTTATGCAAGCGGTTGTATTCGTGTAAGTAATTTCCCCTTTTGTGTCAACAAGCAAAAAGCAGTCAAGGGCACTAGCGACAGCATCGGAAAATATTTTAATTTTCTCCTCCGCCTGCTTGCGCTCGGAGATGTCACGCATGATGGCAAACATGCATTCTTCATCTTTGAAGGCGACGTGATCGATGGTAAGCTCGACCGGAAAGGTAGTGCTGTCCTTCCTGCGGAATAATGCCTCGCGGACTTGCGACTTGATCCCCCGCATCTCAACCCACAATTCCGAAGGCGGCACTTGTGGGAACATCAGGTCTATCTCGCTCGGCTTCAGGGAAAGAAGCTCATCTCGCGTATACCCCAACATTCTGCACATGCCCTCGTTGACATATATGTAATGAAAGTTCTTATCGAGCCATGCTATGCCTTCCGGCGCGCTGTCGATTGCAAAATGTGTCCGCTGCAACTCTTCTTCTGCCCGCTTGCGGTCGGTGATGTCCCAGAAAACGCCTAATATACCAACAACATTCCCATTTTCATCTTTAACCGGTGTCTTTATAGTATGCACCCAAACTTCCTGTCCATCCTGGATATATCGTTCTTCTATATCTTCTGTTGTCCATAATTCGATTATTCTTTTGTCATCTCCTCTGTATTTTTCAGCCAAGTCTTTAGGATAAAAATCATAGTCTGTCTTCCCAGCTATCTCATCAGGTTTGATCTTTAAATCCTTTGCGTAGTTTTCATTGCAAGAGATATAGACTAAATCTTTATTTTTGATGAATATTTTTTGCGGGATGTTTTCAACCAATGTTCTGTACTTGCTTTCGCTCTCCCGCAGCGCCTCCTCTGTCCGTTTGCGCTCGGTGATGTCGACATTGACCTCGGCAACCAACCATTCTCCTTTATCATTCTGGAAGGGTATGGTCGTAACCTGGATGGGTCTGTTGTTTTCCTTGACCAACACTTCTTCGGTAACAGCAATACTCTTTGTTTCCAAAGCTTTCACAATTCCACAACCCGGGCATACCTCATTTCGACCCATAAAGTACTCATAACATTTTTTGCCAGTCGGATCGCCATATATCTTTTGCCATTTTGGATCGATATATCTGATGTTAAACTCTGAGTCGATGATGTCAAGACCGGTTTTGGTGGCGCCCAAGATGAACTCGATCTGCTGTTTAAGGCTTTTCATCTCCTCCTCCGTCCGCCCATACTCGCTTTCTGGTGACTTCATTTGAGTAACCTGCGGTTGTGCTTTTGCCGGTTCACCGATAGAGTGTTTTTTACCCTTTCCTTCCTCTTTCATCATTTGCGACTCCTAAAATGAGAAAATGTCTTTCGAGGTCGCTTGGCGATTGGGGACATGTCTGCTGCAAAAATCTGGTGATAATTTCAAACCCTCTTAAGGCTTGAAGGGGACGGTAAATCGAAGCAAAGATATGGGTCTCAGCTACTTCATTTAAGAAGATTTACTATTTTTGGATAAAGAATTGTGGGGACTTTTAAGTTCTACTTATGTGATTAAAATCGGCTTCAAAATCGGGTGCTTTAGCTGTAATCTAAGATTTTTCCGAGTATCGTCTTGCAAAGTGAGGCTGAAGAGCTTATCTTATTTTATGCTTGCCACATTGTTTGGGGCTGGCTTCACCCAAAACACCGTGGAAGCATATCAAATGATAAATTGGCAACGAGTACCAAAGTTAATAAATTTTGTTGAGCATAACCACCTGAGAAAGAGATTAAAGTGCAACCAGATTTAAGAGAACAAAAAGGTCTTGATTTGACCGAAGGTCCCATCACCCGAACCATCTTTCGACTGGCTTGGCCCGTGATCATTTCAATGTTTGTCGAGACCGCTCGAGGGATGGCTAACATGTTCTGGGTAGGGAAATTAGGAGCGGTCAATCTGGCGGCAGTGGTATCAGCTACTTTTCTCATCTGGTTCATCTATGTCTTAAGCGATGTCGTCTCTGTGGGAACCGTGGCTTTAGTAGCCCGATATGTGGGAGCAAAAGACGAAGACCAAGCCGCCTACGTAGCCCGCCAAGCCTACCTCTTTGCTATTATCTCCTCCTTAATCTTGGCCATCTTCATTATTCTGGTAGGGGGAGGATATGCCTTCGACCTGATGGGAACGGAGCCGGAGGTCACCCGTTTAGGTCTTAATTTCTTACGCATTGTCTTTTTGGGCACGCCCTTTCTTTTCTTAATCGAAACATTTGGAGCCTGTTTCCGGGGATCTGGAGATACAAAAACCCCTATGAAGGTGCTTTTAGTCAGCTTGAGCTTAAACATTGCCTTAGATCCCTTGTTGATTTTTGGAATCGGACCTTTCCCACGGATGGGGACAAATGGAGCGGCTTTAGCCACCTTTATTTCACAGGGGACCGCCGCTGTTATCTACGGGTTTCTCATAACCAGAGGGAGACTGAGATTTAAGCTATCTCTCTTGCCAAGGTTCAATTTGGATTTTTCTGTAGTTCAAAAAATCCTAAAGATCGGACTTCCCCTTTCCGCTTCCGGAATACTTTTCATCGTGGTCTATATTTTTCTGAATAAGGTTACCGCCAGCTTTGGAACAGAAGCCATCGCCGCTTTGGGCATTGGCAATCGGATGGAATCGATCTCCTTTTTGACCTGTTTCGGATTCTCCCAGGCGGCCTCTGCCCTGGTGGGACAGAATCTGGGGGCGAAAAAGCCAGAGAGGGCAGAAAAATGTGCCTGGAGAACCGTCCACATCGTGGTCTTAATTACCGGATTCGTATCGGTCATGTTTCTTGTCTTTCCGAAATGGATCGCCTCCTTTTTCATCTCCGATCCTAAAGTGGTAAAAATCGCCATTGATTATCTAAGAATTTTAGCCTTATCCCAAGTCTTCATGGCTTTGGAGATCGTATTAGAGGGTTCTTTCTCCGGGGCTGGAAATACCATTCCCCCTATGACCGTCTCCATCCCCGGGTCGATTCTCAGAATTCCTCTGGCTTATCTTATAGCCATCTTTTGGGGGGTAGGAGTAGACGGTGTGTGGTGGGCAATCACTCTGACTTCGATTGCCAAAGGGACCACATTAGCTTTTTGGTTTAAGCAAGGAAAATGGAAGACCAAAAAGGTTTGAGTCTTGACAATACCCTGCTTTTGTTTATATTGATAAACGGAGAAAATCAATTGGAGTGTTCACCTTTAGGTGAACCAGACAAGAGTTTGTCATCCTCAAGAGAGACTGGTCAAGCTAAAGCTTGACACTCCAATGTTTCCCCCAAAGGTATGACTTTAAAACTGAACCAGTACTTGAGATGTTTAGCTAAAGAGGTGGTTATGAAAGATATTTTGAGATATTGTGCTCTTATTCTGTTTTTAGTTTTAATTGCTCAGGTTCAGGTGAAAGCTTTAGAGCCTGTTTTGATCTTAGAAAGACCTATCCAGGAGAAATCGGTCAACCCGAACTTTGTGAATGGTAAAATAATCTTGTCCTCCAGAGAAGAACTCAGCACATTGAACCAGGCAGGGAAGGAATCTTTCAAATTAAAACTCAAGGAAAACCAAGACGTGATCACCTCGGAAAATGGAGAATATTTCGGAATAACGACCTATTCCACGAAAGGGGCGCCTGGATTTCTCAAAGCGGAAAAGTTTGTTCTGCACTCTGCTTTTGGAAAAACTTTGTGGCAGATTGAAAATCCAAAGGGTTCTGCTTTTTTCATCGCCAATAACGGAAAATTGGTGGTGGGGGTTTCAGGTTTCGAGGGGAAAAAAGAGTCGGAGTTAATCTTTTATAATGAAAATGGCGATTCCGTTTTCAGCACGAAAATCAATTTCTTTCAAAGCCTTTCTTTTTCACCGAACGGAGGATCTGTTTTTGTCCGAAGCGGAACAGATGGACTTTTGGTATTTGACCAAAAAGGAGACTTAAAAGGAAAATATGAAACATGCCAAGAATTTACTACTTCTTTTGATGGCGAGCGGGTCGCCTGTGTCTCCGATGATAAGTTGAACTTTTATCACCAGGGAAAATTAGTAACCCAGACCCGTGTGGGGAGCGTAGGGAAGTCCGCAGGATCCGTAGGAGGGGAAAATATTTTAGCCAGGGGAATGGCTTTATCACCAGATAACAGATATGTAAGTCTGATCGACAAAAAAAATCTCTACCTGCTTGATTTTGAAACCGGAGAGGTTTTATGGCAGTATAGTTTGGACCAGCCGGAGTTGTTTTTCATTTCAGTAGATATAACCAGGAATGCTGAAAGGATAATTGCGGGGGTGGATTTTGACAAAGGCAGAAATGTGCCTTCCGAAGAAAGACACACCAAAGGATATGTTTATTTATTTGACAAAAAAGGGGATTTGACTTGGGAAAAAGAGCTTTCCTATAAACTGTGGAATGTCTTTGTTCCGAAGGTAAAATTCTCTTTGGATGGATCGATTTTCAGCGTAAAGACCAGAGAAAAGATATATCTATTTCAATTTAAATAATACAAGAAATGAATTTACATACCCCTCACCCTGACCCTCTCCCACAAGGGGAGAGGGGACTTCATAAATTCCCCCCTCCCTTGACGGGAGGGGGTCAGGGGGAGGGTGATGATGTCGCTTATTTAATTCGTTTGCTATAGTTTCGTGCGGGAATGCAAAGTGTTGGTAAACATCTTGAAGCCAAACGCAAAACTCAAAGATCGAAACTAAAAACTACAACTCAAAATTCGAAACTTTATCTTGCTAAATTGAACGTTTGTGCAGATTCATGTCTTAGCTTTATTTGTCAACCGTTCTGTCAATGATGGGATATTTAACCTGCATGTCTTAACAAGGACTTCTTATGCTGAACCATGAAATAGTAGAGAATTTAAAGAAAGTAGCGGGTGAGGAAAATCTTCAGATTCTTCCCCAAAGAATCGAAATCTCACCAGAAAATAGTTTGACCATTGCAGAAATCGTTAAGCTGGCTAATAAAAGCAAATTCAAGACCATACCAGTAGGAACTGAATCGATTCTCAATGCTCAAAGTCTTTTATTGGGTAAAGAACTCATCTTGAAATCCAATAGGCTTAATAAGATCAAGAAAGTGGTTGCCGAGGATTTGTATGTCATTTTAGAACCCGGGTTTCTCTTAAAAGATTTAAACGAAAAGTTACAATCATTCGATCTCTTTTATCCTTTGGCAGACAAAACCTCAAAGGGAACAATTGGGGGAGCGGTGGCGTCTAATCTTAAAGGAAATGTCAAAGAGCGAAATCTTCAGACCAGAGATTACGTTTTGGCTTTAGAGGTGGTCGATCCTCAAGGCGAGATTTTGAAGGTCGGAGCAAGGACCTTTAAATCTGTCACCGGATATGATCTTCCCCGGCTTTTTGTGGGGTCATGGGGAACTCTGGGGGTGATTACCGAGGTCAGTTTAAGGCTTGTTCCAATAGGAAAAAGAAAAGAATATGAAAATTTGACTTTTGAAGTTCCGAAAAGAAACCCCTCCAAGACTGAGACTGGGACTGAGACAGAAGATCAAGATGATTATAGAACCATTTTAAGTTCCCGCATCAAGAAATCTTTGGATCCCCATGGAATTTTCCCTGAGCTGCAATCAATCGTTACCAAATAAGAATTGTTGGGTAGCTTGATTCTCCCCTCACCCTTGCCCTCTCCCCAAGGGGGAGAGGATAATCTCCTATTTAAGAGGAAATCGATTTTTCTATCATGGATTTGATCTTTACTTTTTGAAGTGCACCGATCCAGAAGAAAATTTTGATGACCAAGCCGGTATAAGTCGGGTCACTCTCCTCAGACCAGAATGGTCGCCAGCCACCATCCTCCCTTTGGATTTGGATAATGGCTTTAACAATTTTCCTTACCCTTTCATCTTTAATATCATACCCCGCATCGGCACTTCTTTTGCCAAAGAAAAAGGACTGCCCTAAAAGATGGGTTAGATGGTAAATATCGTTTTCTGCTTTCTCTCCATTTCGATAATAAAAACCGGATTCAGCATCTTGTGCGATCTGATTAAGATGTTCTTCGTAAAGAGCAATTCCTCTTTTGTATAGGGGGTCTTCTTCTCCAAATAGATCCTTCATCAGAAAGGTGATCTGAGCAGATGAGTCGGGATCGATCAGTTCCTCCCCTTCTCCCGCGAAGCGGGATCCTTCAGAAAACAATCCCCATCCTCCTCCGGATATTTCCACTTTTCTTAGCCAGTGAATTCCCTTTTGACAAGCTTTGGTATTCTCCAAGCCAAATTCTCTCAAAAGATCCACTATGTCTGCGGTAAGCCAGGTTACACCTTTTTGTGTTGAAAGTTCGACGATCTTTTCAGGAATGGTAAGCTTTGGATTTTCTTTGAAGCCACCATCTTCGGTTTGATTCTTCAAAAGAAATTTCACACAACTTGCTAAATTCAGACCATCTTTGGGCATTCCGCATCTTAAAAGCAGAAAGGCGATCCTTTCGGTCTCTTTTACTCCACCGAAATTGGGATCGATCTTGCTAGGAAAGCCTCCATCCTTCTTTTGCGTTTTTAACAGCTCTAAGAGTAAACTATTTCCAAGCGGAGTATCTGCTAATCCGGAGAACTCTAAGACACATAGCTTGGTATAAGGATCGCCCTTAGCAAAAATGAAAGGGATGGGATCGTATTTGAAGTTCATTTTTCACCTTTTTTCTTATGGCGTTGTATGATTCAGGTCGAGCAAGCTCGACCACTACACTACAACTTTGAATTTTGTCGAAGATGATAACATCCTCGACGAGCAAGGAAAAGGAACCCGACTAAAGTCGGTTAGAACAAAACATCCTCGAAGAGCAGGAGTAAGGACCCCTTTAAGGTTCTGAATTTCTGGAGGCGACATTAAAGCAAAATACTCCTGCAAATCTTAAACTTTCCCTTTTATCCCATTCCGGGTTAAACCATCTCTCCATCTCTACTAAAAATGAAACGTTTTTGTCCAAGTGAATCTGAGAACCCAGGGTAAACATAGAAATAACTGTGTTTTCATTTTCCTCTTGAGGGATGATGTAAGAACGATTCGACCACCCACCCTTGCCATACAGGGTAAACACCTTGCTCAAATCCTTACTAATTATAAAGCAGAGATCACTCGGATATATCCACCAGAACTTGAGGTCGAGTGCCAAGTCCACATATCGGTTTTTGGGGATTTGCAGTTTGAAATCCTCACCCAAAAGAACAATGGGTAGCTCGCCGTCAGGAGGTGGCTCCTCTGTAGCCAAATCGAAGCCAAAATCTATGCCGAATTGTTTTTGAGTCGCTTTTGTTCCAACACGGGGCATAAAAATTATATGATAATGATTTTCATAATGTCGCTTCCCTTGGTAAAAAGGTGAAACCAATGTGCGTTTCTTAGTTGAAAGTTCGTAAACTCCAAAAGTAAAAGTCGCACCATCGGCGGTGTTAGCTGTTTGTGGGGCGGAGAAAGAGGTGATGGGATAAAAGCAGGTAAATAAGAGGATAATGAGTATTGGTCCTATGGATTCTGCGGATAATTTGAAAGGGGCAAGTTTCATTCTCAAACCATCCTATATTACTGGATTACGCGAAACTAATGAATATGTTGTGTGTCTGTCGGGTCCCCGATCCGACAGGCATTTCCCGTCGGGTCAGGGGACCTGGCGGGCACAGAAAAAAATTGCTTCTCCATGCTCGGGCGAGGGTTGGACCCCCAGCCCGAACAAGAGGTTCAGGTCGAGCAAGCTCGACCACTACACGTTATTTCAAGAGCACTAACTTTTTGGTCTGAGAGAAATCCCCAATCCTTAGCTTGTAAAAGTAAATCCCGGAAGCAACATCTTTTCCGGAATCATTTTTTCCATCCCAGAGGATGGACTTGTGACCTGATGGGAGATGCCCGGAGACTAAAGTTCTAACTTTTCTTCCTAAAAGATCATAAATAGTTAAGCTGACAAAACCCGACTTTGCCAGAGTAAATTCTATCTCAGTGGTCTGGTTAAAGGGGTTAGGGTAGTTTTGGGATAATAAATAGAGATGAGGGAGTTGATCGATACCTTCATCTTTAACGTCTGTAACCGTCTGGTTAAGCAGAATGGAAACACTGTCGCTGGAATAATTTGCCACGGCTATGTCCAAATCTGAATCTTGATCTAAATCCGCACAAAGAACAGAATAAGGACCATCTCCTGTAGCATAGTCAACTTTAGTTTGAAAAGCCCCATTCCCATTGTTCTTCAAGATTGAGACATTGTCGCTCAAATAATTTGCCACGGCTAAGTCCAGATCGGTGTCCCCATCCAAATCCGCACAAAAAACAGATTGAGGAGTGTCTCCTGCACCATAATCGATTTTGGTTTGAAAAGTCCCATTCCCATTGTTCTTTAGGATGCAGACATTGTCGCTTATTTCATTTGCTAGGGCTAAGTCCAAACCTGGATTCCCATCCAAATCCGCACAAAAAACAGAAAAGGGACCGTCTCCCACAGCGTAATTACTGTCGAGGATAAAAATCCCATCTCCGTTGTTCTTTAGGATGGAAACGTTGTCGCTGTCCCAATTTGCCACGGCTAAGTCTAAATCCAAATCCCCATCTAAATCCGCACAAAAAACAGAAACAGGAGCACCTCCTGCACCATAGTCAACTTTAGTTTGAAAAGTCCCATCCCCATTGTTCTTTAAGATGGAGACATTGTCGCTGAAAGCATTTGCCACCGCCAAGTCCAGATCAATATCCCCATCCAAGTCCGCACAAAAAACAGAATAAGGACCGTCTCCCACAGCGTAATTACTGTCGAGGATAAAAATCCCATCTCCGTTGTTCTTTAGGATGGAAACACTGTCGCTGGAATAATCTGCCACGGCTAAGTCCAAAGCGGTATCCCCATCCAAATCTGCACAAAAAACAGATTGAGGACCGTCTCCTGCAGCATAGTCTACCTTTGTCTGAAAGGTTCCATCCCCGTTGTTCTTTAAGATGGAGACACTGTCACTTTTTTTATCTGCCACAGCTAAGTCTAAATCTAAATCTCCATCCAAATCCGCACAAAAAACAGAATAAGGACCATCTCCCGCGGCATAATTGACAGCAGGGACAAACGGGATGGAGTCGGAGTTGACCTTTCCCGTTTGGGCGAAACTCGGCACAGCCAATAAGATCAGGAAAAAAACTATTAAAACGTTTTTGTGCATGAAGCACCTCCTCCAAAAACAGGTTAAAGGTTCTCCGCCGAAGGCGGATCCGCCTCTGGCGGAAAGGTTTAAGGTTCAAAGTCAAACCCCTAAACCTAAAATCAATCGGCAATCTAATCAAGCATAATTTGAGGATTAGTAAAAAGCAAGCAAAATCTTGTTAAAAAGAGGAAAAGTTAAGAGTTCAGAGTATAGAGTTTAGAGTCAAAACCCTGAACCTGACATTACTCTTAAATCTAATTTGAGGATAATCGAAGGAAAAGCAAAAAGCAAGCAAAATTCTGTGAAAAAAGTGGTCGGGGGTTAGGGATCCCCCCACCAGCGTTAGAAAAAAACCCGACTAAAGTCGGTTAGAACAAAACATGAAAAGGCTTATTTCAAGAGGACTAACTTTTTGGTCTCAGAGGAATCCCCAATTTTCATATGATAAAAATAGATTCCTGAGGCGACATCTTTCCCCCAATCATTCTTTCCATCCCAAAGCACAGACTTATAACCAGAAGACAAATACTCAGAAACCAAAGCTCGAACCTTTCTTCCCAAGAGGTCATAAATGTTTAAAGTAACAAAACCCGACTTTGCCAAGGTGAATTCAATCTTGGTGCTTTGATTAAAGGGGTTAGGGTAGTTTTGGGATAATGAATAGAGATGAGGGAGTTGATCGATACCTTCATCTTTAACGTCTGTAACCGTCTGGTTAAGTAGAATGGAAACATTGTCGCTATAAGTATTTGCCACAGCTAAGTCCAAATCTCCATCATTATCTAAATCTGCACAATAAACAGACTTGGGACCCGATCCTACGTCATAGTCAACTTTGGTTAGGAAAGTCCCATCCCCGTTGTTCTTTAGAATGGAAACATCGTTGTCACCACCATTTACCACAGCTAAATCCAGATGTGTGTCCCCATCTAAATCTGCACAAAAAACAAACTGGGTACCAACTCCGGTACCATAGTCAACCTTAGTGTCAAATGTCCCATCTCCCTTATTCATTAATACGGAAACGGTATCATTCCAAGAATTCCCCACAGCTAAGTCCAAAGCTGTATCTCCGTCTAAGTCCGCACAGAAAACAGAATAGGGACGATCTCCTGCCCCATAGTTCACTATATTTTGAAACGTTCCATCCCCGTTGTTTTTCAAGATAGAAACGCTGTCACTATATGTAGCTGCCACCGCTAAGTCCAAAGCTGTATCTCCATCTAAATCTGCACAAAAAACAGAGGATGGTTGGTCTACTACAACATAGTCTTCTTTAGGCTGAAAGGTCGCATCGTCATTGTTTATTAAAATAGAAACACTGTACTGGCTGTAGTTTGCCACAGCCAGGTCCAAAGCTGTATCCCCATCTAAATCTGCACAAAAAACGGAAACGGGACCATATCCTGTCTTATAATCCACCTTTGTCTCGAAAGTGCCATTCCCGTTGTTTTTTAATATGGAGACGCTGTCGGTATAAGCGTTCGCAACGGCTAAGTCCATATCGGAGTCCCCATCTAAGTCCGCACAAAAAACAGATTGAGGTCCACTACCTACAGGGTAGTCCACTTTATTTTGGAAAGTCCCATCCCCGTTGTTGATTAAGATGGAAACACTGCTGGCATAGCAATTAGCTACAGCTAAATCTAAAGCGGTATCACCATCTAAATCCGCACAAAAAACAGAATAAGGACCATCTCCGACACCGTAGTTGACTGCGGGAGCAAACGGGATGGAGTCGGAGTCGACCTTTCCCGTCTGGGCGAAACTTGGCACAGCCCAGAAGATGAGGAAAAAAACTATTAAAACGTTTTTGTGCATAAAGCACCTCCTCCAAAAAGAAAGTTAGAAGTTTGAAGTTAAAAGTTAAAACCATAAACCTAAAATATATTGAGACTTCAATTAAGAATAATTTAAACAGTGGGAAAAAGCAAGCAAAATCTTCTGGAAAAATTCACAGCAGATGGAACGGATTAAGCAGATAGAAGATAATGACGAATGATGGATGATGAATATTGAAATTAAAGGCATCAGCTTAATCTGCTTAATCAGCTGTGAGGCATGCCCTCATGATGGGACGGGGTTACACCCCCGCCTGAGCGAAATTCTATTTTTTCTTTTCTGGGTCGGGGAGGTCCTCCTTTATTCCGGCTAAGTTTTTGGCGATTTCGACTTTTTCTTCCAGTTTTACATTAGCCCGGATGACCAATTTAGCTCCGTCCGGGGAACCTCCGCCGTGCATGCATCCGGGAACGCCGGCGCCTATGGTCGCCCATTCTACCAAACGGGCGGCTCTGGCTCGGGTTTCGGCTGAGGATTTGGCTTTGAGATATTTCTGAACCAGATGCCCGTATTTTTCATCATAGAAATCAACAGAAGACGGCATACAGCCGGTTTCGGCTATGCCACCGGCAATATCCTGAGCCAAGAGTGAGGTCTCATAAGGGAGGGTGGCGACATGAACCTTGTTCACATTTGCCAAGAGAGGATCAGGCATCCATACTCCAGAAGGATGCTTTTTGCCCAAGACCGCAGAGGCAATGCCCATCCCGAAGGTGGTTTCGTTGTTAATATACATCTTGGTTAATTTTTCATTGAAAGCCTTGGAAGAAAGCCCATTGGCACGCGCCACCAAAATTGCGGCTCCCACCTTGACGTCTCCCTGTCCCGCTACACAGCCTCCAATTGCGGATCTATAAGGCATAATGAAATTCAGGACCGCAGGCAAAGCATATTTATACTCACCACACATAAAAACTCTTTCCTTGGGAACAAAAACATCCTCAAAGAAAAGATAGGCTTGCGTGATTCCTCCGGTCTTAACCGGAATGTCAAATCCTTTCTCTTCCTCCTCTCTGGTATCCGAAGGACGACGGGTCTCCACAATGGTCAGACCAGCAGTATCTCTGGGGATCACAAAGGAGAGGGCATAATCCTTGTCCTGCTCGTTGTATCCTGATCCAGGAAGGACAAAGATCTCATTAGCGGCGGCAACTCCGCAGATCATAACCTTAGCCCCACGAACCACAATGCCATCTTCTCTTTTTTCCACCAGATGGAGGTTCATATCCGGATCATCCTGCTGGGAGGGAGATTTGGTTCGGTCCCCCTTTGGATCGGTCAAAGCCCCGGATATGGTGATGTCATCCTTTTGAGCTTGAGTAAGCCATCTTTTTAGCCTCTGGTGATAATCCGTCCCCAAATCCTTATCTATATCATAGGTAGTCGCCCACATGGCATTGATACAGTTCCATCCCACACATCTTCCTCCGGTGCAGGTTCCGGTAAGATTGAAAAAAAGCCTTTTCATTTTCAGATTGGCTATCATATCCTCCGGATTTTCAATTATGGAAAGATATCGGGAGATTTTTTCTCTGGTCAGGTTTGAGGTGGTGGTAACCAGGTCTTGATATTTCGGATCATGTTGTGCCTTATAGATTTGGGCATGTCCCTCCACCGTCGATTTGGTGGCAGGATGAGTGGTCACATCCTCTATCAGCTTACCAAATTTATGGATATTGGGGCGCATTTTTCTCAAGCTCTCTTTAAACTCTTCTGCGGTCTTTAATGGCATTTTGAACCTCCGAATTCTTGTTTTTTAGCTCTTGGGTTATTATAGCCTATCAATTCCGGGTGTCAAGTCTTATTTTATTGACGTAATTTGGATAAGGCTCTATAGTTTGTGAAAAGTTTTACAAGCTTTTTTAAGTTGGTTCGGGAATTGGAATTCCCGAACCAGTCTCGTGCGGGAAATCCAATTCCCGCACGAACAAGAGAGTCTTTCAACAGTCCCTAAAGCTGAACACTCCAATTTCTTCTCTTTTTTAGTAGTTTTTTAGAGATGCCTTTTATTTACGTAATTAAGATAAAAGGTTTGAGCTTGTGAAAAGTTTTACAAGTCTCAAGATGCATTCCGCACTTTTCAAGGATGCGTCCAAAGTTATGAGTATGGGAAAGCTATTAACCAGGTAGTTAATATGAAGGGGTAGAAGAAATTGGATCGTAAAAGATAAGCATTTTTAGACTTTTTGGTTTATGAATCTGGGGACGATAGCGTAGCCAAGCCTTCACGGCTTGGCTGGTCTCAAGATCCTGCGGACAAGCCATAAAGGCTTGCCTACGCGGAAGTTAAGGAAAGAGATAAAAGAGTCTGCCTCTAATAGAGGGCTGCTTTATCATACCGCATCAGTGGACGCAAACCTTTTTCAAAAAGAGCTTGCAAATTGGGGAAATTTTGGTATCTTAAATAATTTGTTATGTTGTCAGGTAACGCTATCTACTAAGAAAGGATTTAGCATGGCTATAGCGAAGGTGATGGTTATTGGAGCGGGAGTAATGGGGAGGGGAATATCCCAGTTGCTTGCAGGCACGGGAATCGAGGTCACGTTGGTGGACTTAAATGAAGAGATCATCCAACAGAGCATGAAGCTTTTGTCGGAGGATATGGATGCGGAGATAGAAAAATGGGGAATGACCCTAAGCGAGAAGAAGGCGATTCTGTCTCGAATAAGGGGAACCACCAAATATGAAGACGTGGATAAGGTGGATTTGGTAATCGAGGCGGTTCCTGAGGATTTGGAGCTTAAAAGGGAAATCTTTAAGAAATTGGACCGGTTGACTCCCCCGGAAATGATATTGGTAAGTCACACCTCCACCCTATCCATAACGGAGATAGCCGCCACCACCACCAGACCGGATAAGGTGATAGGGCTTCATTTTTTGCCCCCAGTCACAAAGATTCCCTTGGTGGAAGTGGTACGAGGACTCAAAACCTCAAAGGAGACTATAAACCTGATCAAAGAATTTGCAGAGCAACATCTGAACAAAACCGTGGTCACGGTATATGAGTATCCGGGATACGTCACCACCCGAATTATCGTCCCTTTATTAAATGAAGCCATGCACGTTTTGATGGAGGGAATTGCTTCGGCTGAAGACATAGACACCGCCATGAAGTTGGGTTACGGCTTCAACGTTGGTCCTTTAGCTTTAGCAGATATGATGGGTTTGGATGAGGTGATGAGTTGGATGGAAAATCTTCTAAATGAGCTTTCGGATCATAAGTATAATCCCTGCCCTTTGTTGAGAAAACTGGTAAGGGCAGGACATCTGGGGAAAAAGACGGGGCAAGGTTTTTTTAAATATGATGCGGAAGGGAATAAGATCGGCGAGGCGGAGTTGATGTTAAGGTGAAGAGCGGAGAGCAGAGAGCTTAGAGCAGAAAACAGAGAGCTTAGAGTTAAGAGTCGAGAGTAGACAATGATGAAAATTCTGGTTTTGAATTGCGGGAGTTCTTCGGTAAAATATCAGTTTATAGATATCGACAAGTCTTATGTCTTGGCTAAAGGCATGGTCTCACGTATCGGGATGAGTGAATCGGTTTTGGTTCACAAGCCACATGATCGGCCGGAGGTCACCATCTCCGGAGAGATTTTGGACCATATTGTGGCGGTGGAACACGTGATCGCCATTCTCCTTTCCCCTAATCACGGAGTGATGAAAGATAAGTCCGAAATATCCGCAGTGGGGCACAGGGTGGTGCATGGTGGAGAAAAGTTTCCCGATTCTGCTCTTATAGACAAAGATGTGATGCAGGTTTTAAGAAGCTGTATTGAGTTAGCTCCACTTCATAACCCTCACAATATTCGAGGGATAAATGCCTGTATGCAGATACTCCCGGGAGTCCCCCAGGTGGCGGTGTTTGATACTGCCTTTCATCAAAAGATGCCGCCTTTTGCATATATCTACGGCATCCCCTACATTCTCTACAAGAAATACGGAATCAGACGTTATGGTTTTCACGGCACCTCCCACTTTTACGTTTCCAGACGGGTGGCCCGGATAATGAGAAGACCGATTGAAGAATTGAAGATCATCACCTGCCATCTGGGCAATGGAGCCAGTATGGCGGCAGTTAAAGGGGGAATATCCGTGGACACTTCTATGGGATTTACACCCTTAGAAGGACTTTTGATGGGAACCAGATCAGGTGATTTGGATCCGGCCATCATCCTGCATGTGATGGCCAGAGAAGAACTTTCCCTTCACGAAGCTAACACCCTGCTTAATAAACACAGTGGAATGCAAGGCATTTCCGGGGTCTCCAGTGACATGCGAGACATAATAGCGGAGTCGCAAAAAGGGAACACCATCGTCCAGTTGGCGTTGGACATCTACTGCTATCGAATCCGGAAATATATCGGGGCTTATGCCGCGGCCATGGGAGGATTGGATGCTTTGGTCTTCACTGCGGGCATCGGCGAAAACTCACCTGTGGTTAGAAAGAAGTGTTGCGAAAACCTGGAGTTTTTGGGAATCCAAATTGACGATGAAAAGAATGAGGAAGCTATAAGAGTCGAGACGGAGATACAGACAGATGATTCCTCAGTGAAGGTTTTGTGTATTCCCACCAATGAGGAGTTGGTCATAGCCTTAGATACCAAAAGGATCATCGAGGAGGCAAAGGAAAGAAAAGAAATGCACAAAGGATTATAAATTGAGCGAAGCGAAATCTGCAGGATTGAACAAGTCTTTGTCAGCTATATTAGTCTTATTTTTACTTTTTGTCGGATGTGAAAAATCCGAGGTCCAAATTCTCCAAGAAAGGTTGGATGCTTTCAGAAATATTTTGCCTGAAAAGGTAAGAGAGGAGTTCGATTCGAAAAATTACGAAAAGGTTGTGATCGGGCTCGACTCGCTTTTGGAGCATGACTCCAACTTTAAGGAGGAATATCAAAAGTTAAAAGACCGGGAATTGATAAATGTTTTCTCCACAAAAGAAGTGGTAGACTTCTTCAAGGTTTATTTTGTTGAAGAAATAGAAAGGCTGAAAGGGGAAAAAGAGAAGAAGTGGTGAATAAATCTAAAATTAAAAATGCAAAATGAAAAATTGCAATTCAAAATTCAAAGAATGATAACCTCACCCCCCGTCCCCCTCTCCACAAATGAGACTGTGTCATAATTCGGTTTTTTGTAGCCGCAGACTTTAGTCTGCGAAAACCGTTTGTTGAATTCCAACAGCTTACGCAATCTAAAGATTGCGGCTACAAAGTCAAAACATGATTGTGACACACCCTCAAATGTGGAGAGGGGGAACAAGGGGGAGAGGTAGAAAAAAACAGAAGTTTGCGCTCCCGCCTTTGGCGGGGGAGAAGACCCAAAACTAAAAATGAAAAATCGAATTCGAAATTAGTGAGAGATGTAAGAAGATGATAATTTTTATTTTTGAATTTTTAATTTCCTATGGGAGGATAGATTGAACAAGATTGTTGAAATGAAGAAGTTGGCTCCCAGCATAAACCGGCTGAGATTAGAAGTTCCCGAGATAACCAGAAAGGCTGAAGCCGGGCAATTCGTGGTGTTGCGGATCAATGAAGAGGGGGAGAGGATTCCCATGTCCATCACCGATCTTGATCCGAAAGACGGGATTCTGACCATCATCTTCCAGGAGGTGGGAAAATCGACAGCTCATTTAGCCACCTTTAAGAAGGGGGACGTTCTGGCGGATGTGGTTGGACCTTTGGGAATCCCCACCCACATTGAGAATTTTGGCACGGCTTTATGCATAGGAGGTGGAATTGGAATTGCCCCGGTTCATTTCATTGCCAAGGCTTTGAAACAAAAAGGGAATAAGGTCATATCCATCATCGGAGCACGGAGCAAAGATTTATTAATCTTGGAAGACCAGATGAAAAAATTAAGCGACGAGCTTTTAATCTCCACGGATGACGGATCTTATGGTCATCATGGCTTCGTTACCGATCTTTTGACCAATCTTCTTTTGGACCAATCCACTGGGGTTGGCTTCGTCATGGCGATTGGTCCGGTGGTGATGATGAGAGCGGTTTGCAGAATAACCCAGCTTTATCGAATTAAAACCATGGTTAGCCTGAATCCGATCATGGTGGATGCTACTGGAATGTGTGGCGCCTGCCGGGTAACGGTGGGAGGAAAGACGCAGTTTGCCTGCGTGGATGGTCCAGATTTCGATGGGCATAAAGTCGATTTTGATGAGCTTTTGAAAAGACAAGGCATGTATTTGAAACAGGAAAAAACAGCCATGGAAAGATTCAACCAAAAGATGGGGCTTCATACAACTCAGAACTGAGTTCTAACACCTCGATGAGATGAAGAGTGATTTTCGAGGCACATTTAACGGTGACGAAGTCCCGCGAGGCGGGATCTTGACGACTCGTTTCGATGCTCGAAGCTCGGTGATTGAAGCTGGAAAATTAACCCTCATACAAAAGAAATTTCGAGCTTCGAATTTCAAAAATCGAACTTCGTTACGAGCTTCACCAACGACAAACGATTAAGGGAGTGGTAAAGTGACTAACGCCGAAAAATTAAAAATCCCCAGACAAAAGATGCCGGGGCAGGATCCTAAAGAACGCATCAAGAATTTTAAGGAGGTTCCTTTTGGTTATACCCCGGAGATGGCCGTGAATGAGGCTAAAAGATGCCTTCAGTGCAAAAAAGCTCTCTGCATGGGGGGCTGTCCGGTGGAAGTAGACATTCCAGCGTTTGTCCGGATGATCGCCGAAGGGGATTTCATCGGTGCGGCTAAAGAGTTAAAAAAGAACAATAGCCTCCCTGCCATCTGCGGAAGAGTCTGCCCCCAGGAAGACCAGTGTGAGAAGGTTTGCGTTCTGGCGAAAAAATATCAACCGGTGGCTATAGGAAATCTGGAAAGATTCGCTGCAGACTATGAAAGAAACCAGGGGGAGGTGGAGATCCCGGAGATTGCTCCTTCTACCGGAAAAAAAGTAGCCATCGTGGGAGCGGGTCCCGCCGGCTTGACCGTTGCGGGTGATTTGGTCAAATTGGGTCATCAGGTAACGATCTTTGAGGCATTGCACAAAGCAGGAGGGGTCTTGGTTTACGGCATTCCTGAATTCAGACTTCCTAAAGCCATAGTTCAGGCAGAGGTGAATTTTCTAATAAAATTGGGGGTAGAGGTAAAAACCAGTCAGGTAATTGGAAAACTCCACACCATAGATGAATTGTTCGAGCGGGGTTATCATGCTATCTTCATCGGAACGGGAGCGGGACTTCCCAATTTCATGAACATCCCTGGAGAAAATCTCAATGGAATTTATTCGGCAAACGAATATTTAACCCGATCCAATCTGATGAAAGCTTATAATTTTCCGGAATACGATACCCCCATCTTCTCGGGGAAGAACGTTGCGGTCTTGGGTGGTGGAAACACCGCCATGGATTCGGTCAGAACCGCTTTGAGATTGGGCGCGGAGAATGGTTACATAGTTTATCGAAGATCAAAAACGGAGATGCCGGCTCGAATAGAAGAGATCCACCATGCCGAAGAGGAAGGAGTAGAGTTCCATTTCCTGACCACTCCCGTCAAATATATGGGCAATGAGTATGGATGGGTGACGGCTATGGAGTGCCTAAGAATGGTGTTAGGGGAGCCGGACGCTTCCGGGAGAAGGCGTCCTGTTCCGGTGGAAGGCTCCAATTTCATAATGGAAGTCGACACCGTGGTGGTGGCTATCGGGAATAGCTCCAATCCCCTGGTGCCCCAGACCACCACCGGTTTGGAGGTGAATAAATGGGGAAACATCATCGCCGACCCTGAAACTGGCCTGACCTCCCGTAAAGGGGTCTGGGCTGGTGGGGACATAGTTACCGGCGGAGCTACCGTGATATTAGCGGCGGGCGCAGGCAAGAAAGCGGCAAGGGATATTGACAAGTATCTAAAATCTCAGTGAGGGTTTTATACTGAGATTGGAATGTCCCCTTATAGTATTCTAATCGAGCCCCGCAAAAAGGCGGGGTTGATTTTTCCTTGACTAAAGTGGACTGTTCATTTTATTATTCGTACAGGTTCATCTTGAGTAAGAAATTAGAAAATCAAGCAAGTATCTTCCGTCGGGATGAGAGAATCATATCGTCATATTTTTGAATTTTTTTTGAATTTTCAGGATAAATTTTGTGTATATAATATAAATGACCGTGGCGGTAAATGATAAATCTTCGGTATGGGAGTTAATTAAGTGATAATCTTTTGGAGGAAGTGATGGCAGAAAAAGAAGATCTTTTGGCGGTTGAAAAGTTAAACGAAGCTCGGAACAAGATAAAAAAAGAGATAAAGAAAGTGATCATCGGACAGGAGCGGGTGATCGATGAGCTTCTGGTTGCTCTTTTATCTAATGGTCACTGTCTTTTAATTGGAGTGCCAGGTCTGGCAAAAACATTGATGATTTCCACCATTGCCAGGATACTGGATTTAAAATTTCACCGAATTCAGTTCACTCCTGATCTGATGCCTTCTGACATCACCGGCACGGAGATAATCGAGGAGAACGTCTCCACTGGAGAAAGAACCTTCAAATTCGTAAAAGGTCCGGTCTTCGCCAATATCGTTTTGGCGGATGAGATAAACCGCACTCCCCCTAAAACTCAATCCGCTCTTTTGCAGGCGATGCAGGAACATGAGGTGACTGCCGGTGGGGAAACATATAAATTGACAGAACCTTTCTTCGTCTTAGCCACCCAGAATCCGATTGAGCTAGAGGGAACTTATCCTCTGCCAGAGGCACAACTGGATAGGTTCATGTTCAATATCTATGTGGACTATCCTTCAGAGGAGGAGGAGAATTTAATTGTCAAATCGACTACCAGCGCTTATAGCTGGGATTTAGAAAAGCTGATGGGGGCAGAGGAAATAATAAGGCTACAGCAGTTAGCCCGGAGGGTGCCGGCTTCGGATCATGTGATTGACTATGCGGTGCGGCTTGCCCGCTCTACCCGCCCGAATGAGAACAATTCATTTCCCTATATTAAAAATTGGGTCAGCTGGGGTGCAGGACCCAGAGCTTCTCAATACATGATCTTGGGTGCAAAAACAAAAGCGATTTTGGATGGAAGATATACGCCTTCGTGTGAAGATGTGCGAACAGTGGCAAAGCCGGTCTTGAGGCATCGTATCGTCACCTCTTTTAATGCTGAGGCAGATGGGGTGGGGACTCTGGATATAATTGAGAAACTGTTGCAGGATGTAAAGGAGGAGTAGTTTTCGATGCTCGCTTAACGGTGTCGAGGCTCGTTTCGATGCTCGAAGTTCGGGGGTCGAAGCTGGAAAATATAAACGAAATACTTCGTTTGCATCAGCAAATTGGGAAGATAACCGAACCTGTTCGGTTATGAACAAGTTAGGTGCTTATTGAACACAGAGGCAAGCACATAAATTCAGAAAAGTAGAATCGCTATTTTATGTATGGAGAAAAGTAATGAGTAAAAGTAAGTCGGCTATCCCTTTGTTTGTAGGTGAATTTCCTGCAATTGAAGAGTCAAGGGAACAATGGAAGAAGCATGGCTTCGAGTTGGAACTTGTCCAAATCATCGAGAAAGTTACAATCAGTCCTCAGCCATATAAAAACCTTGACGATCTCGATCACTTGGACGGGGAAAGTAAGGAATTGATTCAATCGAGAATCGAAGCTCATGACGCGGATGCGGCGTATATAATTGAAAAACGTGCATGGAGTGAACATGGCACGGATAGCGAAAAGGGCGAACTGATTTTTCTTCCTGTGAAGCTCAAGCCGATCGATAGATAGTATTGTTGATGTTGAGAGGGTCTACACTGCTATTGCTTTGGATTTTGGAAGATTGGACGATTCTGTTTTGAGTGTCTGCAACGGATGGCCAATAGCCAACAATTTGTGCAATTGAGGAAAAAGTTGACTAAGTCAGTTGATATAGAATTTAGCTTTCATTCTTTAGTAAAGATCGAAATGCTAAAGTCTCATGGCGTTAATATTTCAAAAGAAATTGTTGAAGATATTATTAGGTTTCCTGATAAAACAGAGGTAGGTTACAAAGGAAGGTCAATTGCTCAAAAAGGCTTTGATGAAACGCATGTTCTTAGAGTAGTCTATGAGACCAAACCTGAGAAGATCTGGGTTGCAACCGTATATCCTGGAAGGAGGTCAAGATATGAGAAAAATTAAATACAGTAGAGATGTGGATGCTCTTTTAGTTGAACTCTCGGATAAACCAATAGATTATGCCGAAGAAGAGGGACAGATGATTATTCATTTTTCTAAAGATGGCCAACCCGTTCTTCTTGAAATCCTCGATGCGAAAGATTTCATCTTGAATTCGCTTTCCAGTGTGGTGAAAGAAAAAGAAATAGCGATTCCGTAAATATGCGGACACTCTCTTTTGTCGGGCCGCCTCCAAATGGAGACAGCCCGACCTACAAGACTTCGATTTATGGTGAGCGAAGTTGAACCATATGAGCTTCGCCAACGACAAACGATAGACCTTATGTAGTGGCTCTAAAACGAGAAGAGGATTCGATGAAGCTGGGAGACATTTTCAAAAGCTTTTTGCTTTTCTTCTTGGTCTTTGGATTTTTAAGTTGTAGCAGTAGGGAAAAACTGGCGGAGAAGCACTTCAAAGACGGGTTCGAGTATCAGAATCAGGGTAACTTGGATAAAGCCATCGAGGAATACAAAAAGGCAATCGGGCTTAACCCAAATTACTTGCAAGCTCATATGAACTTAGGCGCAGCGTATATAGAACAGAGAAAATACGATCAAGCTATTGAGGAATTTAACACGGTGGTCAAGCTAAATTACTATTATGGAACAGCGCACTACAATCTGGGGTACGTTTATCTTTTGAAAGGTGAGAAGGAAAAAGCCCAAGAGGAGCTGAAAATTTTGAAAATGATGGGTTCCTCCGGACTGGCAGATAAACTGGAAGAAAGAATGGGTAAGGAGTGAACAAGTCCAGTGGTAAAAATAAGTTAGCGTTAGAATGGGGGTTCTGACGCCTCGACAGATTTTCGAGGTTCGTTTAACGGTGACGAAACTCGTAACGATGCTCGAAGCTGGAAAAATTCCCAACAGATGAAAGGATTTAGAAAATCGGGCTTCGATTGGTTCGACAAGCTCACTATAACAACGAGCCTCGCCAATGACGAACGATAGACTTTTTATTAGGCTTGCCAGCCAAGGCGTGGAGCCTTGGCTACGCGGTTTTTGCAAAGGATATGGAATTTCGAGCATCGAGTCTCGAATATCTAACTTCGATACGAGCCTCGCCAATGACGAACGATAGACTTTTTATTAGGCTTGCCAGCCAAGGCGTGAAGCCTTGGCTACGCGAAAAACTTTTTCCAAAAAAGTGGTAAGATAATGCCAGAGGATTATCGCAGATTTTTAAAACCGGATGTGGTCTCCAAGCTCTCGGGGATGGAGATTAAGGCAAGATTAGTGGTGGAGGGGTTCATTGCCGGTCTACATAAAAGCCCCTATCATGGGTTCTCGGTGGAGTTTGCTGAACATAGACAATATATGCCCGGAGACTCCTTGAAAAACGTGGATTGGAAAGTCTACGCCAAAACCGATAGGTTCTTCATAAAGGAATTTGAAGAAGAGACCAACCTCAAAGCTTATATTCTGTTGGATACTTCCGGCTCCATGGGATATAGCTCCAATGGGATAAGCAAATTAGAATATAGCGCCTATCTTTCCGCCGCTTTATCCTATCTGATGTTGAAACAGAGGGATGCAGTGGGATTGGTGACTTTCGATGAAACCATAAGAAAATACATTCCTCCTAAATCTGCCTTGAAAAGTCATCTACATGTTCTTTTGGAGGAGTTAAACCAGATAGAACCGTCTTTGACCACCAACGTAAGTTCTGCTCTGCACCGAATGGCTGAGAGGATAAAAAGAAGAGGGCTTATCATCTTAATCTCCGATCTTTTTGATGATCCCGATAAGGTGATCAACGGGCTGAAACATTTCAGGCACAAAAAGCATGAGGTGATCGTCTTTCATGTATTGGATCCCAAAGAGAGAACTTTTTCCTTTCCGGAGTTAGCCATATTCAAGGATTTGGAGACCAATGAGGAGTTGATGACCTCTCCCTGGCAGATAAGGAAGGAGTATACTGAAAGGGTTAAAGCTCTGGTCAATAAATATACTTTGGAGTGTCGAGGAAGCATGATCGATTATGTTCTTCTGGATACCTCTATTCCTTTCGATTATGCGCTTTATTCATATTTGAGCAAAAGGCAAAGGCTGTGGTAGGGTGCGGTCAACGATCAAGCGGAGGGCTCTGAAGAAAATTGTTTGGGCATGCTTCTATTCGAATTTGCGGGGCTGGGAGCCCCGCCTACGTGGAATATTTGAGCAAAAGACAAAGGTTGTGGTAGGTCAACGGATTAAGCGGATGGAGCGGATGATAACAAATGGTTTTATCCGCTTAATCCGTTGCATCCGTTGACGGTTTTGAAAGAGAAGATAACACCATGGAAAAGAAGTTATTAATCGGTGCACACATGTCCATCTCCGGAGGGGTTTTCAATGCCATCCTCGCTGGTGAGGAGTTGGGATGCACCACCATCCAGATATTTACCAAAAATAATAATCAATGGAGGACCAAAGAACTTACTTCGGCTGAGGTAGATAAGTTTTTTGAACATCAAAAAAGAACAGAGATATCTCCGATCGTGGGGCATAATGGGTATTTGATAAATTTAGCCTCGTCCAAAGATGATATTTTTGCCCTGTCCAAAGAATCCATGTTGGTCGAACTTCAAAGAGCGGAGAAACTTGGTTTACCTTATTTGGTGATGCATCCCGGTTCGCACTTGGGCACCGGGGAGAAGGAGGGGATAAAAAAGATCGCCGGAGCAATAAACGGGCTTCATCAGAAAACCCCAGGATATGAAGTCAAAATCTGTTTGGAGACCACAGCTGGTCAAGGAAGCAATTTAGGATATAAGTTCGAACAATTAGCCCAGATCATCGAGTTAGTAAAAGAAAATCAAAGAATGGGAGTTTGTTACGATACTTGTCACACCTTCGCCGCAGGATATGATATAAGGACAAAAAAGGCTTATCAGGACACATTTAAGGAATTTGATAAAGTGATCGGGTTGGGGCGGCTTAAGGTTATTCATTTGAACGATGCGGTGAAGGACTTAGGCTCTCGGGTGGACCGTCACACCCACATTGGTGAGGGGAAGATCGGGCTGGAGGGGTTTAGGCTTTTGATGAATGATAAAAGATGGGAGAAAATACCCAAAATTTTAGAAACGCCTAAGGAAGGTGGAACCGCAAGAGACATAAAGAATTTAAGCGTGTTGAGAAGTTTGGTTAAATAAGGACGGTCAACGGATGGAACGGATTAAACGGATTTGTTGAGAGACAAAGTCAAAGAGGTCTCTGAAAGGGTCATTTTTGCGGGGCTGGGAGCCCCGCCTACGCTGGACTAAATTAGCGTCAAAATGCTCTTCTCATTGTTGTTTAACGCCTAACCGCGTAGGGCGGGATCTTAGCCCGCCGTATTCCGATACTTTTTCAGAGACCTTTCAAGGGACAGTTTATTGGGACCGATCGGAGGGAGGTCATGAGCATTAAAAGAAAGAAGTGGTTTTTATTATCTTTTTTATTTATTTTTTTACTTAGCGTCGAGTTTGTTTTTGCTTCGCCGGGGGTATTATTAAAGATCGAGATTCAAGAAGGGATTCCCGAAGATTCTTCCAGTCCTATGGATCCAAATTCGGATTTTCAACTCATCGACCAAAGAGAGATAAAGCTTTATAATGGCAAACAAACCGTCTCCTTTCAAGCCAACTTCAGCCTTGGGGTCACACCTACCATCATCCCTAAAGACCTCTCTATCCCCAGCCAAAAGATAATATTGACTGTCGAGCTTATCACTTTAGCCCCGGAAGCTCAGACCATCTTCAAAGAGATTTCAGCGAAAGATAACGAAGTTTTGTTTCTGGGTGAAGTCAGGGCAAAAATGGGGAGGGTGTATAAAGCTTTTCTTACTCCCAAGATAATTGAGAGCACAACTGGGACTGAGACTGAGAGGGAGAATTGTGATCTGGAGACCGGGAATGAACAAGAAGGTTGGGAGGAGCTTCCCAGCGCGCATTTTTTCTTTAGGTATGTGGATAATTCCATAGCCGACCTCCACTGGCGAAGAATCAAAGGTTTTGCGGAGGAGGAATATAGACGTTTCCGAGAAGTCTTCGGCTTTACCCAGCCGGCTATGGATAGAATGGAATACTATCTTGTGCCTTGTCGGGTAAATGAGGTGGTCTGGGACCGCCGATTCGATATAGGTCTGGATCCGGTGAGAAACAAAATCTACGTGCTCTATAACCTGGACCAAAGATCGCTGGATTCCCCCAATGTCGGTTTTCTTCTCTTTTATAGATTATGGGGATATGCCCCTCCACTTTTGGCAGAAGGAGTCGGGGGCTATTTTTCCCTATCCCATCACTTTGCCCAAAAATTGATAAAAAACAACCAATTCATCCCTCTGCAAAATTTAAAGGTCACTTTAGATTATCGAAATCAACCTCAACCGGCAGCCTTCGTGGAAGCTTGTTCATTTGTTAGATTTTTGATCAAAGAATATACATTAGATAAATTCAAAAACTTTTATCAACAGGTTACGGATTTGACCTTTGACCAAGTTTTGGAGAAGGTGTATGGAAAGAGTCTATCCACTCTGGAAAACGAGTGGCTCTCATTTCTTTCTGAATATAAGGACGTGGAGAGTGATTTCTACCACTTAGCCGCAGTAAAGATGAGCTATAGGCACTTCGACGAAGCCCAAAAACTATATGAAGACATGTTGGACCTTTTTGGTCGGGACGTGGGAACTCTTCGCAGTTTGGCATATCTTTTTTATCTGAAAGGTGAATATGACGAGTCAGAGAAATATTATCTGGAGGCTTTAAACAAAGATTCTTTGAATACAGAGTATCTTTATATTCTCGGAAATCTAAACTATCTTAAGGGTAGATATGACGAAGCCAGAAAGTTATACCAAAAAGTGGTGCTTTTGGACTCAGCCCATGTGGAAGCTTACATCAAATTGGGTGAACTTGATCTTTTGGAAGGAGATTTTTTGTTGGCACAAGATCATTTCAATAAAGCAGAAACGATGAAAGCACCCAGTCAGGATAAGGTCGATATTTATTTAGGATTGGGAAAGGTTTTCGAGAAGTTGCAAAAGCCGGAGGATGCCCAAGAGAGTTTTAAAAAGGCTTTGAATTTCTCGCAAGATTTTCTATTTGTTTATCCGGAGGATCCCCTTCCTTACCTAAAAAAGGGAGAGGTGTTTTTCAATTTGGGAGAGATGGATTCTGCCATTAACTATTTGAAAATGGCAGAATTCTTAGAAGATAGACCCCTGTATCAGGGAAGGGTATTTTTGGCTTTGGGAAAAGCCTATGAAAAGAAGGGTGATCGAATGAGGGCGGGGGAATATTATAACGAGGTGCTTGATCTTCCCACCGGCTTTGAGGAAAAAAAAGAGGCGGGGGAATTGTTAAAATCAAAATGAAGAATGATTGATGACGAATGACGAATTAAGAATTCAAAGAGCGAAATTCTCCCGTTGGTAAAGAACACCAACGGGAAACAGGAGATTATAAACCCATTAAACCTTTAATCTGATGGTAAGAAATGAAAACGCTTGAGGAAATAAAAAAATTGCTGGGACAATACAAACAAGAGTTAAAAGAAAAATTCAAAGTAAAAGAGATAGGAATATTTGGTTCCACCATCAGAGAAGAGCGCAGGCAAACAAGCGATATAGACCTTCTGGTTGATTTTAAAGATGAAGCTGACCTTTTTGACCTTATAGGACTAGGCTTATTTCTTGAAGAAAAACTGAATCAGAGAGTAGATGTGGTGCCCAAAAGAGCGATAAGAGAAGAAATCAAGGACAGGGTTTTAAAAGAGGTAGTTTATTTATGAGAAATGCCAGGCTTTACCTGAAAGATATTTTGGACGCTTTGGATAGCATAGAGAAATTTGTGCAAGATATGGGTTTCGAAGAGTTTAAACGGGACGATAAAACAGTAAGCGCGGTTATACGAAAATTTGAAATTGTAGGCGAGGCAACCAAGCAAATTCCTGAAGAGATTAAGAAAAAATCTCCACAAACCCCGTGGAAGGAAATGGCAGGAATGAGAGACAGATTGATTCATTTTTATTTTGGAGTCGATTATCAACTTGTTTGGACCGCTATTAAAGAAAGGATACCACGGGTTAAGGTATCTATTGAAAAAATTCTGAAAGAGGGAAAATAGGAACGGTAATTTTCGGTTGGTGAAGAACACCAACGGGAAACAGGAGTGTTTTTGGAGTGCGATAGCTTGCTTTCGCGATTTCTTCAAATCACTCGTTGGTGCGGGGTACCTTACCCCGAACCATAAATGGTCAAGGGTGAGGGCACCCTTGACCAACAGGATGAACGCATACGTATCCCCCTCACCCTACTCTCTCCCCCAGGGGAGAGGGGTTTTCTCCTTCCTTGATGGGAAGCTGAGATAAAGAGACGGTTAGCTTATGTTCAATTTTCTGAATCCTATCATCCTTTTTGCAGCGGGAGCGGCGGTCCTGTTTCCCTTGCTGATTCACCTCTTCAACCGGCAGAAGGTGAAGAAGGTCTATTTTTCTTCACTTTTGTTTTTGAGGTCTTTAGAGAAGACCCGGATGAGAAGGGTCAAGATCAAAGAATATTTGCTTTTGTTAATCCGGAGTTTAATAATCCTTTTGGTAGTGGCGGCATTTGCCCGACCAGCTATCCGGGGAGGCTTTGCCTCAAAGGTCGGAACTCATGCCAGAACCTCCATCGTGATCCTTTTAGATAACTCCTACAGCATGAGGTATGAAACCAAAGATGGTTCACTTTTTGATTTAGCAAAAGAGAAAGCCAGAAAAATCATCGGTCAATTAAAGGAAGGAGACGAAGCCAGCTTAATCCTTTTTGCTCAAGAGCCGGATTTGACTAAAGAAAAGCCCACTTATGATTTCAAAAATCTGTTAAACAGCCTAAATGAATCTTTGCCTTCCTACCAAGTTACAGACGTTGGTCAAGCATTGGAAAAAGCTTTTGAAATCTTAGAGCATTCCAAAAACTTGAATAAAGAGATATATCTGATCTCCGATATGGACAAATCCGGCTGGTCCTACGGATCTTGGGGATATTTCACCGATACGGGTTTTTCCTCTCCGGAGAAAAGAAAAGCCAAACTTTACCTCCTCGACGTCTCGCCAGAGAAGAAAGAAAATTTAAGCATAGAAAAGATAGAGTTCGGGAATCAGCTTATAGAAAAGGGAAAACCTTTTCAGATAAAAGCCAAACTTGCCAATTTTACCTCTCAACCGGTGAAAAGCCTTTTGGTGGGACTTTATCTGGACGGAAGAAGGGTGAGTCAGACAGATGTAGATATTGAAAGAGGCGGGAAGGCAACCGTGGAGTTTGTGCAAACTGTGGAAGAAGCTGGGATTCATACCGGCTTTTTTGAGATCACCGACGATGACCTTATGATAGATAACCGCAGATTTTTTGCCTTTAAAATTCCGGAAAAAATCGAGGTTTTGTTGGTGGGGGAACATCAAAGAGACATCCATAATCTTAAATTAGCCTTGAACCCGCAACCAGATAGCGATGCTCATATAGTGGTCTCAGAAGCAGATAGAAACTCCTTAGCCGGAATCGATTTCAATAAATACAAAGTCATAATTTTCTCCAATCTTTCCAGGCTGAGCGATGTGGAGTTGAACAACTTGGAGAGGTTTGTCAAAGGAGGGGGAGGGGTTTTATTCATTCTGGGAAATAATATAGATCCTGAATTTTATGCGCAAAGGGTCGTCAAAAGATTTTTTAATCTCGATTTGAAATCCCCTCTTACCCCGACGAGAAACGTGGGGGGATTTTTCAGTTTGGAAAAAATCGATTGGGATCATCCTATCTTTCAGGTATATCAAAATGTAATTGAATCCGGGCAGAGGGGGGAGTCACCATCAGCAGAAAAAGGGAATCTGCCTCAGATAAGGTTTTCCTCTTTTTTTGAGCTACCCTTAGGGAAAGATGTGAAAGTAATCTCTCGCTTCAATCTGGGCAAACCAGCTTTAATCGAAAAGGATTGGGGTTCGGGCAAGGTCTTGCTTTTCGCGGCTTCTTTAGAGGAGGAAGAAAGCGATCTGGTCATCCACCCCTTTTTCATCCCTTTCGTCAACAGAACTGTGGAGTATTTGGCTTCCGATTTGTCCCGACTGACTGAGGATTTTTTGGTGGGGTCAAAAATCCAAAGAGAACTTGATCCGGCCTTGATAGGTTCGCTACGCTCACTACAAGGCGGAGAGGAGATCAAATTGGTTGATCCACAAAATTTGGAGACCTCTCTTTTGCCCATTATCCAAAAGGACAAGCTAATGCTCAAGATACAAAACACCGACAAGCCAGGCATATATGAGATTAAAACAAAAGAAGGGGTGGTGGATCGGTTCGCGGTAAACATAGACCCTAAGGATTCTGATCCCCAGAAGATCGAAAAATCCGAAATTGAGAAAAAACTGGAAGGGCTGAGTTTATTCTACTTAAATCCGAATGACGACATTGAAAAAGCAATACTTGTGTCCCGATACGGAAAAGAACTGTGGAAGCCTTTTTTATGGATTGCCTTCGGGCTTTTAGCTTTAGAGATGTATCTGGCAAAAAGCAGAAAGAAAGAGATAGTGATTGAGGAAAAGACTTAAGAAGGTATTTGGATTGTTCGTTATGAGCGTCAAGAAGCAGGATTTATCTTGCCTTCGTCCCGAGGGATGATAAGCCCCTTGTGGTTTGTCAAGAAAAAAATCCTCTTAACAAAAGAGCCCCGCCTGTGGCGGGGCTCTTTTTCTTCACCTCTTCTTTCTCGTTACTTTATCAGCAACATTTTCTTAGCCTGGACAAATTTTCCTGCCTCAATGCGATAGAAGTAGACTCCACTTGCCATGTCTCGACCTTGATCGTCCTTTCCATCCCATTTCGCCGACTTGTATCCAGCGCTCTGGTATTCATCTACCAGAACTTTCACTTTCTGCCCCAGGATATTATAGATACTAAGCTTAACCTGGCAGTCAGTTGGAAGAGCGTATGCGATCACACATTCCAGATTGAACGGATTGGGATAGTTTTGTGCCAGAGTGGGGCTTTCTGATATGCTCACTTCCCTCGCTAATATTGGCGGAGGCGCAACCAATTTGTAAGGGCGCATCATCTCGTTGTCTTCATGCTCCAGAATGTGGCAGTGCCAGACGTAACCAGGCTCAGCAGTAGCATCAAAAGTATAACTGGGAGAACCATCTTGGGGAGCAAACCTAACAACTACTCTGCTCACCTCACCCGGATTCATCCGGAAAGTGTCCTTCCAGCCTACCTCATTTGCGTCCGGGGGAACCGGTGTGCCCTGTAGATAAGGCGCGATCGCTGGGTTGATGGTAACATCTGCGGGGATCACCGGATTTAACGCACCGTATGCTTTCAGATACTTATTGGTCTGAAACTTCTGCCGGTTCAAAGGTTGGAACTGCACCAGGTGCAAATGAATAGGGTGGGTATCTGCCGTAAGGTTTATAATCTCCCAGATCTCAGTAGTTCCTGACGTCGGATTTTCCGTGAGTGGAGCATCCCACATTTTGCCATCGAGGAACATAGCCACTGGGCCTCCCCCCATCGCCATGACCTCGTTGAGGGTGAGAGTCCTGGTTATCGGACCCGGAGTCAACGTAGGAATCGTGGTAATGCTTGCGGGAATAACGCTCGGGTCTGGAGCGGTAAGCGGCACCACCCTGAATTGCATGATCTGACGCACTGTCTGAGGATTGGCAGGAGCTCCGTTCGGGAATGGTGCCTTAGCATTATTGTCAAGGATAAACTGAGTTCCCACTGCGTAACCTGAGAAGTCAATAATGACGTCCGCTCGCTCACCAGGTGCCATTAACAGCCGGGGAGACGCTGGATTGGCGGGATCATTCAGCATGACCGGCGCCGGCAGATATCCTCCATCAGTACCGATCTGCCAAAAGGCTGGGCCAGGCATGCCAGTCGCAGGATCAATCAGCTGAAGGCGGTAGAATCGAGCGTCCGAGCCGTTCAAAAACCGGAAGCGGTATTTGCGTGGCTCCACATTCAGATAAGGCCAAATCTTACCGTTTACCACGATAGTATTTCCAAAGAACTCCGGGTTCCAGAAGGGATGTATCATAGGGTTGTTGCCTACGTTGGGGTAGGCCAGAGAGCCATCCGTATTGAACATCCGGTCCTGGATAACGACGGGAATCTCGTAGTTTCCGCTGGGGAGGTTGAGTGGCGTTTCAAAGACCGAATCCCTTAGAATGTAAAAGCCAGCCAGTCCCATGTAGACGTTCAAGCGCGTGATACCCAAGGCGTGATCGTGATACCATAGCGTGGTGGGGAGTTGATTGTTGTTATAATAATAGGTCTCTTTTTGCCATCCCTTGCCTTTTATTGCAAACCCTGGGGTGAACCAGGAATCCGGATGACCATCGCTTTGTGACTCAATTTCCCCACCATGCAGGTGCGTAGTTAAGGGGACGGGACCCGTGTAAGGATCCATGGTATGTCCAGTGCCCAAAGGATCAGCCCAATGCAGGGTCTGGTCCACCGGCAACGGGTGGGTGACACCATAAAGCTCATTGGTCCACCTGACCTGAATCGGCACACCCTTCTTAGTTTCAAACGTGGCTCCAGGGTAGGTGGCTGTAGCCTGAGTAAGGCCATACGCCCAAAGAGTTGTTGGAAGGAACTGGCTATGGAGTTGTTGGCCGATCTGCCACATCCCTACTTCGTAATAGGTGCCTCCAGGAGTGGTAGGCTGCATCACCCCGGGTATGGGAAGAGGATCCACATATTTGGTGAGCGTCCTGGGGTCAAGCGGAATTTGCGCGAAAACATCCACCGCATTGACTGTTAACATTGAAGCCGTCAAAATCAGAACGAGTATGAAAGCAAGCATTCTTTTGATAATCATGGTCTAATTCTCCTTTCTGACCTGTTAATTGGTTAGTGTTACTTGGTGATTTTGACACCCCCTTTTCTTGGTCTACTCTGAATCTGTCTCATAACACCTCCTTGTTAAATAATCTCTGGCTCCGCGCTTCTTTGTCTCACCCTTTGTCAGTGCCACTGCAAGTTGACTGCCAGATTGCAGAACTGGTTACTTGGAGGCACTATGGTTCTGGCCTCCACAATCCTGTTTTTCTCGGAATACATTGTGAAAAAGGTTGCACTTATCATAAAAAACTCCCTCTCGGCTTACACAACCTTGGGTTTGTTCGTGACTTGACCTGTTTCTCATTACCTCTTTCTCCCGCTTGGCTCACGTCGCCTAATTATTCCATAACGCCCACCATATGAACCACCTATTTTTTGGGGACGTGTAAAAACATTCAGACTTGGTAGCTATTCAAAAGAAGAAGAGCCAGAGAAAATTTTCTTCTGGCTCTTCTTGCTCATCAATCTACCATGTGGCTATTTCATCAGAACCATCTTCCGGGCTTGAGTGAAGTTACCAGCCTCAAGCCTGTAAAAGTAAACTCCACTTGCCAGCTCTTGACCGTGATCGTCCTTACCGTCCCATGTCACCGACTTATAGCCCGCGCTCTGATACTCATCTACTAAGACTCTCACTTTCTGTCCTAGGATATTATAGATATCAAGCCTAACCTGGCAGTCAGTTGGAAGAGCGTATGCGATCATACATACGGGATTGAAGGGATTGGGATAGTTCTGGCTTACTGTGAACTCAGTGGGCACAGATGCCGAACTCTGCGCTCCTTTAGACAATGTTATTATTGGGCGCACGGCACCGCAGTATGTCACAAAGCGACACTCATCGAACGCCTCATTGATGGCATCAACAGCCATGTTGATCTGGGAGAGAGTGGCACCGCCTGTAGAATCAACCCCATAAGCGAGTGCACGGTTGGCCAATTCAAGCAAACCGTCTACGTCGGGGGATAAGTGGAGGATAGAGAGTGCCGTTAACACTGACTGAGGGATTAAATTAGTTTCCACAGGTGCTGTTGTATCTGGATTGACAATATCATCGTCAGTGCACGGTGCTCCGTCAGGTCCATAAAATGCTTCCCTGGTCTCTATCTCATTGCAGAGATCGAAAGATCCCACATCGCACGACAGTCTTACGTTCAGAGACAGAGTGATGGTTTGAGCCAAAAGCACATTCTTGAACCTCCCATAACGGTCTTGAGGCGTACCCTTTGTCGTATCTAGCGGGGGCGAGGTCTGGCATGAGCTCCAACTGAGCGTATCATCGCCAATTGTTGCTGGCAAGCGAGCCGGTGTACCACTTCCTGGCAACCTCGCGATAATGCATTCAGCAGCTGCTAAAGGAATCGTAATTGAACGTCCCGGTTTGCCCACTACAAGTGGCGTTCCATCAATCAGGAACTCAATAAGCTCAAGCGTTCCCTTACCAAAGTACTTACCACCGTAATTGCCGTATGCCCCTTGGGTGAGCCCGCAGTGCTCTTCACCACATGGCTCGTGTCTAAGTATTGCTTGGCAGGTGTCCGCACAGCCGTTGGCACCCTTGAGAATAACCGAGTAAGTACCAGAATCACTGACAGTGATGCAGGAGTCGCTGGATGTATATCCGTTGGGGCCCTCCCATGAGTAGATATAGGGTGGTTTCCCTTCACTCGGGTTTACACAGAACTTTGCACTGTCACCCGCGCAAATGGTGGTATCTGCTGGCGAGACGCTGCAAATCGGCTTGACAGTGTCCGGGAAGACTTCAACCGCGCAGGAGTCCTTGCAGCCTGTGGCGGTAATTGCCACCACTGCTTTCTTCGTCCCAGGTTCGCTCCACCTTGCGTGTGTCGTACCCTGGCCACTCACCAATCCAGTTCCGTTCCACACAATTGTGATCCCTACAGAAGGAGTGGAAGTTAAATCTGTGGAAGCATTCGTGCTGTCGCAGGTAAGCTCATCCCC
>Ga0315279_10001762_pt1 | contig 35077 bp, 22 predicted proteins | sample YL17G06_20_MG_FD_203694 | JGI IMG/M metagenome (GOLD analysis project Ga0315279, IMG submission 203694) | Sediment microbial communities from Yellowstone Lake, YNP, Wyoming, USA - YL17G06_20 | ecosystem: Environmental > Aquatic > Freshwater > Lake > Sediment | place: USA: Wyoming | collected...
ATTCATTGCCTACCACGGTATAAACCTTGACCTGGGCTAAGGTGGTGACGTTATCCGGCACAGTCCAGCTGTAGTTCTGGATAACGTTGTCAGTGCCGGCCTCTGCCTGCTCTACCTCTGTCCAGTTACTCCCGTCGCTGGTAAAGCGGATACTCACGTTGCCGGGATAGGTACCCGTAGGCCTCCACTGGATGAGGTAACTCTGATTAACGGTTAAGTTCTCGTTGCCGTTAGGCTGCACCACCAGCATCCCACCTTTAATCGCGAAGTTGTTGATGGAGGTATCATTAACATCGGAATCGTTCTTATCCTGGGCCTTTACCGAGAGGTTGTAACCAATGGCATCGGGTATCGGCCATTCGTAGGTCTCATTAGAGCCGGTGACATTGTCTATAATATGGGTATAGTTGCCGTTTATCCCGTCAGTGGCATAGCGCAGTTGTACTGAAGGTATGGTGCCGAGCATATCCCAGGTGATATTATAGGGATCTCCCCCGTAGGTTAAGACAATGCCGGTATTGGAAGGAGCGCTCAACACGAGATTGCCTTTAACGAAAAAATTACCGCTGGAATTTCCGCACACCTCATCACCGCTAACCGAAGAGTCCAGCACTCTGATTATCCCCTGTGTAGTGGTAGTCTCAGTAGGTGAAATGTTCCATTGCCAAGTACCCAAAGAAGCATTTATGCCTGTGGCTTTGCTTGCCCAGTGTGACCCGTTGTCATAGGAATAGTTGATATTAACCGTGGAAATATTGCCCTGCTTGCTCCAGTTGATGTTGTGGTTAGTATTTACCAGCCACTTGTCATTATTCTCCGGCGCGCTCACGGTAATCTTTCCCCTTAAACGAAAAGTCTGATTGCTGGAATTGCTGGCATTGACGTTATTAAGGTAAGTCACCTTCATTTTACAATTTTCTGATAAAACATCCACAGGCACTGAACTCCAGAAATAGGTATTACTAACCCCCGCATTAGGGACCGAATAATTTCCACTGGTATTAACATAAGACCAGTTGGTAAAACTGGGGTAATCGGTGGAATATTCTAAAATAACCCAGCTTACCCCGGTGCCGTTAGTGAGCCAGGTAATATTGTAAGGGTCTCCGGCAGTAACAATATCGTTATCATCGGGATGGGTAATGTTAAAGTTGGGAATTATAGCAAAGGTAGCATTGGAGGTGAGATTAACCACTGCCGGATTAGAGCTATGCTGCAGCCTGACCTTTACCTGATTCGACACCGGGCTGTTATTGGTAATCGTCCAGCTATAAGAAGTGTTACTGCCGACCGGGTAATCATTTTCAATCACCGTCCAATTTATGCCGTTATTAATCGAATAGCTTAAATTCATATAATCCACGGCATAAGCCGTCCAGGTGATGAGATGAGGAGTACCCACCTCCCAGCTTAAATTAGCGTTGGGAGAATTAAGCTGCAGGCTGCCTACAATATTAAAAATTTCGGAATTATCATAGCAGCCGGAATCATTGATATCGCTTACGTTTATCTTGGCGTTATTATTACAGGTAAGGGTAGGCACTAACGGCCAAATATAGGTAGAGCCGTTGGCAACCGAGGTATTCGCGATAAACGTCCAATTTTCTCCTCCATCGGTGGAATAACTGACATTTACCAGGCCGATCTTACTGCCGTTATAACTCCAGCGGATAGGCGTATTAGCGGAATGGGCCACGATATTGGCACCGCTAGCCGGCTGAGTAACATTTATCTTGCCCCTTATGGAGAATAAACCCGAAGTGCCGTTAATGTCCGGATAGAGCTCGCTGGTTACCTTGATTTTACTTGTATTCGTCCCGATCTGGTCAGGTATTGTCCAGTTGTAAGAAGTGACGTTTGCATCCGTGGTTACGTTTATGGAGGTGTTATAATTCATTCCTGAATCATTGGAATAAGTAATATTCACGGTGCCGATAGTCCCATAAGGCTGCCATTGTATCTGCAAGGGGTCGCCCACGGCAAAGATCTGGCCTGCGGTAGGAGCCGTAACCACGATTCTCTGCTGGATAGTGAAATTAATTGATGCACCGCAGGCTTCAGAAGTTGTATTGTCATAATCCGCGCATACCTTTATCTTGGTTGTGTTGCCCACATTATTGGGAATCGACCAGTTAAATGTGCCGTTATTATAATAATCCTGGCCGGCGGGGATAGGGGTGTAGTTTCCTCCGCCGTCAACAGACATAAATAAATCCACGTAGTCCAGCGTTCCGTTCGTGGTCCAGGTTATGTTCTGGTATTCCCCTACGTAGAAGGTCTTATTTGCCGGGTCATTATTCGGCCGGACAATCTGAATCCAGGGGACAATGTAAAACGCGTTTTCAGACTCATCCCGGGTATAGTTTGACTCATTGACGGCGTAAATCTTGACCTTCATCTGGTTGAACTTCTGACTGCCTGCGCCGCTCATTACATTGGCAACATTCCAGGTATAAGGCGAAGAGCCATTGTAAGTGGCATTAATGGTGTTGGTATAATTCGAACCGTTATTGGTGGAATAATTTATGCAAATATCTCCTAATTTCGTGCCATTGCGCAGCCAGGCTATAGACTGATTAGTCCCTACTTGCCAGACCTCAGTGCCTGCCGAAGGCGAGGTTAAATTCAAGAGACCTCTGATAGCGAAAGTACTATTAGAGATATCGCTGACATTCTCCGGGTCGCTGAGTTTTAAAACCTTTATTTTTACCAACTCGCTGATTTCTGCGTTTTCAGGAATCGACCAGTTATAGGTTCCCGTAGCAGGAAAATCATATCCCGTGCCGGTTTCGTTGAGAATACTGTGGTTATATCCGTCATCGCCGTTACTGGCAGTATAATTCAATCGTACTGCGCCGATTGAGCCGGTAGCAGTCCAGTTTATCGGCATTAGGCTACCTACGGTAAAGTTCTGCCCGCCCCCTCCGTCAGGTGAGTTTAATTGGAGTTTACCTTTTATCGAGAAATTTCCCTCTGAGACATCGTAAACACTGGTATTGGTCTGCCACTGTATAAGTATCTTTCCGGTAGAAGTCAGATTATCAGGAACCGGAGACCACAAATAATATCCCATGGTAGCGGTCTGATTCTCAGCAAGAGTATAGTTGTCGTCAAAAACTCCGGATTCGGAAAATATAATCCGCAACTTATCAGAAGAAGTCAACCCACTAGCTGTCCAATTGATATACTCCTCATCGCCTACCTTAAAAATCGTGGCATTGGCAGGTCTGGTAACGGTAAGCTTACCTCTTATACGAATAGTGGAGTTAGCGTCATCGTAAGGGGACGCGGGTATAGTATCGCTGCCATCGTAGCGGGCCACGCGGATTTGAACGCTCTCTCCCACTGCCCAAGCAGGAATATTATTCCAGGGGAATGAGCCGCTGGAGGCATTCCAGCCTCCGCTTGCGCCTGTGGGCGTCAAGGGAACCCAGCCGGAGCTATTGTTATACCAGACATGCACCTTATCCATGGTCCCGCTTAAATTCCAGGTAATGCTGGGAGATTCGGATACATTCCAGACCAATGCCGTATTCGGATAGGTAACCTCTAGATAAGGATACACGGTAAAGTAGGCGCTTGTGTTACTCGCGCGTATAGCTGCATCCTGGTCGCTGTAAATTATGATTTTTGTGCCATTGGTAGAGACTGCCTGAGGCGATATATTTACCCAGGTGTAAGTCTGGGCGTCACCGCTCACATTAGCTTCAATAAGCGTCTCATTTCCGGGAGGAACCTGATAATAAAGATGGACTTTATTGCCTGACCAGGCGCCTCTTTTAGTCCAGTTAATGGTTCCGTTAGACTGGGTGTACCAAATTGTGGAGGCAGTGGGTTCGGTGATGGTCAAGTTGGCTCTTATACTGAAGTTGGCGGTGGAATTATCCGTGACATTATCGGAATCGTTATTCCAGGAGATTCTCGCCCGCATATTCAGGCCGGTGCTGGCATTATCGGGAATGGTCCAGTCATAAGTGTCGGTGGTATTATCCGTGCCGTCGATATTATTGTTTATTGCCGTCCAGTTTCCTCCGCCGTCGCTGGAAAGCCATAAGGTAAGTTTACCTAAACTCAAGTTTCCGTACGCCCTCCAGGCAACGCTCAGGTTATCCCCGATGCTGAAATTTTGTTCGCCGCCGCCATCGGGATAGGTCAGATTAATATCTCCTTTAATTTCAAACCTGTCATTGCCGATGTCGTAATTTCTTGAGCTTAAATTCTTATCCATAACCGCCAGCCTGAGATTCGGGTTAATAAGATTTGCCGAGCCAATCATTGCCGGGATGGTCCAGCTATAACTTCCGTTGCCTACAGTGGCATTTACAATATTCACGTTATAGTTAGCGATGGTCGTGGTATTGGTGGTGCTTAAATTTACGGCGGCAGTGTGGACGGCTACCGAGTCGGCATTTCCCCATGTAATTTGCTTGGTCTGACCAACTCTCCAGATATCTGAGCCGTTTTCCGGGCCATTAGGGCTGATTACATCAACCGGAGGAAATTCCACCAAGCTATAACTAGTATTAATTACACGCGCGGTGGCGTTTCTGGTAAGCTGTAAATCCACGGCTGTGCCATTGGGTACAAGCTCGCTGGACACAAACGCATTTTCCAAACGATTAGAAGTATTGGTAGCTGTTGTAAGCGAAGTCGAAATTGTTGCAATCGTACGCGTTAAATCTAAGGCAGGCGAATCAGTGAAAGTAATATTGTAAATGCCCTCGGCAGCCAGTGCTTGCCGGCCTTGTTTACTAAAGACGTTGTTTTGAAACTCAGCCACATACCAGTAAGCAGTAGTATTATACAGAGCAACCTGGGTTTCATTTCCTCGGCTAAAATTTAAAACAGTATTGTTGACAATGCGTCCGTCGATAAGATATACGGCGTCTGTGCCATTTATATTTGCATTGCCGGGTAAGGTGGTAAATATTAAAAATGATTTGTTTGCATCTACGCTGGAAATGGTCTGTTCAGCGGATAGGCTACCGGCAGGGATATCGGTAGTGCCATTCAGCACATTTACGTCCCGGTCAAATTCAACTACCTGATAAAAAATTTCGTTATTTGCGTTGGCAAGATTCTCAACCCTTTGCAGCTGTATGGTCTGATTATTCAAAAGCCGAACACAGAATTCATTTGTCTCATCCACAGTGCTGTCTGTTCCTAAGGAACTTCTCCAGGAAATCAGGGGAAATGACCGACTTAAATTTACCGTACGGTCCAACGTAATGTTTTTGACTTTAGCCGTCTCCGGAACAATGGTCACGCCTATGACTGCGTCAACTCCGCTTTGGAACTCCACTACCTTCCATTTCAGATAAGATGTAGTGGTCGATGTCCAGCGTCCGAACAATAAGCTATTAGGGTCATCGATCATCCCTATATGGTCGGCTTTGTTTCTCTCTTCATCAGACATACTTTTATCAAAGAACAATACCGAATGGCTCACATTAAGGCCGGTTCCTCCCAATTTGCCGCTGATATCTACTGTGGTGGCTTCAATACCCGAAACCATAGTAGTGTTTCCCTGCACCACGCGCTTAATCTGATACCCCTGGGTCTGGCTGAGAAACAAAAAGACCCCTGCCGCTATGCTTATGCCAATTACTAACCCTTTTAGTATATGTCTTGCCTTAATTTTGCCCATTAAAATACCTATTCACTTTTTAAAACTCCCTCCCCCGATTCTTTTCTTTCTTTTTCTTCTTTTTCTTCTTTTTCTCCAACGGCGATCTTCACGCCTTTGCGAATAAATCCGATTTTCTTTGCCTTTCTGGTTAACCTCGAACCATCTGGCCTCTCTTCACTTATTTCTTCAAATATAATAGAAACTATATCTCCCGCAGAAATATCCGAGACCTGGCGCAGATGCTCTAACTCCACGTTTTTGTCAAAGGGAAGCAGTATCTCCTCCTCGCTCTTGTTTGCGGCGTCTTTCTTATAAACAATAGCGATGCGTCCATTGCCTATCCAGGTTACCTGTCCCTGCACTATTTTCATCGCGCTTATCGGACCCTTCTTCTCTTTGGCCTGTTTTTTTACCTGCTGCGCAAAACCAGCGGTTGCGCTTAAGGCAAAAGCTATTGCCAAACCAATCACCACAACTTTATTGAACATAATCATCACCCCTAATTATCTGTGAATTTGTGGATACACATTTTTGCGACCGTGGTCCGACATTTATATTTTTCACATCTTCAATCATCTTTTCTACTTTTAATAGTGACGCTCAAAAATGTAAAAGTCTGGGCATTGCCGTCTTTATCCAATACGTTCAAGGTCCCCTGCATCTCTTTTTGTTTAATCTCACCACGCCAGGAGGCGGTACCTTCGGCAGAGGCCTGTTTTGTCTCCCAGATAATTGTATCCTCATCCATAATAACCAAAGAATAATCGGAGCTGCCGTAGCCTCTTAACGTCAAATTTTCAGAATTAAACCTGCCTTCCTTAAAGTGAATAATATCGCTCCTTGCCTCTCCCTCTTTTGCGGAAAAAACTTTTATTTGCCACTGCGCATCTTCTAAACCCCCCAACAATTCCCTTATCTGCTGGAGCGACTTCGGGTCCAGGGTTATGTCTTTCCTGCCGGTATTGGTTTTTAAGGCAAAAATTAAACCTGACGCCAACATTGCCGCCAACACTGCCGTAACGCCTATTTTTTTTGGCCAATCCAGCCCATTATTTTTTTCTTTTTTATAGAGCTCGTACGCCTTCCTTACCTTTTCTTCAAACTCTTTTGAACCCAAGATACCCCTTTTTAAACAATTGCGGAAATTCAAATCTAAATCCTTAATCAGCCCGTTTACCGCTTCTTCATAACTACTGCCGCCTGATAATCCCAAGATTTCATTTCTTTCTGCGTTAATCAGGCCGTCAATAGGAATTTCTTTCTCTAAATAAAAATGGTAGCTGGTATAGGGATAATCCTTAGCGTCGGAGACGAGGTTTAACCTCCGGGGATTTAAGTGGATATAGGCGGCAACCTTTATAAGGAAGGGTTGCTTTTCTACCAAGGTCGCGCGGAACCTTTCCTTAAGCAGGTGGCCCTTGCGGGCATATTTTCCGTTGAAGTACTTGGTGTAGGAAGAATTAAGGTCATGCATAATGGCGGATATACCTTTTTCCTCTTTTTGCCTGCCGGATAATTCCAATAAGAGATGGAAATGGTTGGGTAAGAGGGCATAGGCGTATAATTTAAAGCCATATTCTTCTTTATATTTTTTCACCATATCTAAAAGCATTTTATAGTCCTCTGCCTCCTTAAAAATTTCCTGCTCATAGATTCCCATTACCGTCACATAATACAAGGCATCCGGTAAATATACTCTTGGCCATCTTGGCATTACCCAACCTCATATTTTTTAGGGTGTAGGAAAGTATATAAATCACCCACTGCGAAAATCGTAATAAGTTATCGCGAAGCGATTTTCTTGGGGTATAGGAAAGTATAAAAATCACCCACTGCGAAAATCGTAATAAGTTATCGCGAAGCGATTTTCTTGATGTTTCATTGCCCTTTATCCCTTTTATGCCTGGCACTTCCATATTCATGCCTGGCACTTTAAAAAACTTATAAAAAAAATCCCAGGCAAACGCGCCTGAGATTAGAAAACCTCCATCTTTCGGCAGCCTGCCTATCCAATTTGGACGCACGGCTTTGCGTCCTCCGATTACTCGGAGTTTGCCTTTTCGTTGATTTACCCCTAAATCTCTAAGATTTTTACATCCTATAATCAAGGATAGCATATATTATAGGCTTTTCAAGTAAAAAACTTAAATTAATGGAGCCCACCCGGGCTAAAGCCCGGGGTTCCTTGGGCGGAATACTGAGCCCCGCCAAAGGCGGGGGCGCATGTATAATATCGTATTTTTGCCGGACCCTCACCTGCTGTTTTGCAGCCATTTTAAGGTGTTACAACTGTAGGTGTTGCCACTGTAAAGGTATAGCTTGTTCTCGCACCTTTAAACGGACGCATGCTTATTGTCCCGGACATACCTGCGTCCCGGAATTCTCCCCTTAAAAAAACCTGGCCTACTTCCGGGTTCGTCTTCATGGTTACCCAATAGATTACCTCATCCTGAAACCCTAAGGTATAATTAGATTCGGGATAGCCTTTGGCTTCCAGGTTTTGGGAATTTATTTTCCCTTCCTTGAAGGTCAACACATCGGTTTCGGCAGCCGCCTTCTTCTTAGCTACCGGGTCACTGATATAAATTATCCACTCGCGGCTTTCCAGAATTCTCCTGGTATCATCAAGTTTCCTGGCGTTTCTTAAATCCTGCGCCGTAGGCTGCCTCTCTGCCTGAGCCAGGGCATTTCCCACGCTTAATGCCCCTGTAACTAAAAAACTCAAAATGAGCCCTAATATTACTATTCTCCCCATTTTCCCTACCTCCTTTTCTGTACCTATAAAGGCACCAACAATAAAAAATGCGTTACCCTTATTTTAAATCCACTGCGACTATTTTATAAGGACTGATATTCGCCTCTTCTTTCAGTTTTTTATAAAATTCACCCAAGACTTCAAATCTCCTGCTTCTCTCTATCTGGCTGTAGCAGGATTCTTTTACCTTAGGGTCCTTATAATATTCCGATTTATCGGCCTGGCGCTTTTCAATAATTTTAAAAACTGCATAACCTTCGTAAACCGGCTCAGGGCGATGGATTTGGCCCGCGCGCATCTTAATCATTTTATAAAGCGCCTGTTTAGGGATCTTCCATAAATCAATCAGGAATTCCAGCGAGACCCTTCCGATGAGCCGGAAATCTCCGGGCCGCTTTTGTTTTTCCTGCTCCCAGAATTTTTTATCTGCCCTGGCTTTCTTGTAAAATTCCTCAGCCTCTTTTTCTTGGGGAAACTGGACTAATTCCAGGTTGATACTGTTATGCTCATTCAAAAATTCTTCAAATGCCTCCCTATCTCTAACTTTAACCCGGACGCTATCCATAATCTGCTGGCGCAGCTTCTGGATTTGCAGGATGTGCCTAATCTGATTTTCAAAAAGCTCAGGAGGCTCGCCTGCTTTTTTGTCTATCCATTTTTTGTAGGCCTGTGGGGTATCCCTCCAGTTAAAAGTTACCCGCTCTGCCTTAAGGATCTTATCGACCTCATTACTGACCTCTTCCTGGCTGACCGCAATTCCCCTGCGGAATGCCTCAAAGGAGAGCATCAACTGCTCCCAGATAATCTCTTCCTCTTCCTGCGGAGTCTTAGGCTGAGCCCCAAAATTGTTGCCAAAAACGATTAATACCCCTTTTACGAAATAATAGTTCTGCAGGGGGACTTTGATATTAAACATCTCCCCGGCAAATTCCACTGTCTGCGGAGTATAAAATTTTTCTTGCCCACTTTCAACTGTAATATTCCCTTCCTGCGGGAATGCCGACAGGATAAAAAACATCTCCAGGCAACAGCCTACGAACAGGGGCAGCCATACCTTCCTGATTCTATCCATCGGCATTTATTATTGTATGGGGTCCTTAGCGTCCCATACCTGCCAGGTAATAAGGTACCTCTTCGCCCAATCAATATCCTTATCGCCGCTCTTAGCATGCCTTAAATACTGCCGGAAATGCTCAATGGCTTTAGCACGGTCCGCTAAATGTTCAGCATAGATATAACCCAAATTAAAGTGCGCCTGGGCGTCGCTGGGAGCCAATTCCAGGCATTTTTTGAACTCCATGGCTGCCCGGTTGTAATCTTTTTGCCGCGAATAAAAAACACCGAGATTATAATGCATATTGGCACTGTCTTTGAGCAGGGTTTTGTTTTGGGCGGCGAGTGCAGCGTATCTCGCAGGAAGGTCGGTTAATTTTTTCTCCAGGCGCTTATTTTTTTCCGCTGCCTCATTGTAAAGATTGTTAAGCTGGGTTACTCTTTCATTCAACCGGGCTGCCTCCTGGTTTAATTTGGACTGGCTTAGCTTAAGATTCGCCGATTCCGATTCTGATTGTTTAAGGCGGCTGTTCAACCCGGCATTTTCGTTTTTTAGGAAAGCGTTCTCTTCCCGTAATTTTGCTATCCCGCTCTTTTCTCTTTCCTGCTCGAGCTGCTGCGATAATTTTTGTTTTTCTTTGATTAACTCATCCTTAATCGCATCCAGGTCTTTAACCTCTTCCTTCAGGGCCAAATTCTGCTCAATAATTTCCTGATTCTCTTTCCGGAGAATTTCCAAATCATTATTAGCCTGCTCAAATTTAACCTCTAAGGTCCTGGCGAGATTACTATCGCCAAGCAGGTCTTTTGCCCTTCTGACTAAATTATCGCGGTCAGCTGCAATCTTTACGTTTTCACTACGCAAGGCTGTGTAATCCTGCTGTAATTTAGAATACTCCGCGTTAATCAAATCGCACTTCTTTTTTAATTCCGCTTTTTCTCTATCCAGCCTTCCCGCATCAGTCTTCTGCTTATTGAGCTGCGACGTAAAAAGCTCTGCCCTTGAACGGAAGTATAAACTACCCGTAGCCAAAATCACAAAAAACAAAAAGAAGAAAAAAAACTTTTTATTTGGTAATTTTTTTATAGATATCATCTTTGGCCTTTAATCAAAAAACCGCTATCGCTCTGATCCTTAAGGCTAAGATAGTCCCGATAGGCCGCAGGCTGGGTTTCCGATTGAGCCCCCTGGGGAAGCACGGCCGTATCGTTTGTTACCGGTTCATAATCGCGGTATTCTCCGGCTTCCCTTTCTTCAAATTCCCCCTTTTCGCCCGACGTAAACGTCCCTCCGCTAATAATATGAGGCGTAAGCAAAACTACAATTTCAGTGCGCTCATTTGTTTTGTATCCCGACCTGAATATAAAATTCAAAATCGGGATCTTACCTAATATAGGAAACTGCTCATAGGTATCCAGTCTCTCCTCTTTGCGTAATCCGCCGATTATAACCGTAGTGCCGTCCTTTACCATAACCGTAGTTTCGGCTAAAGAGGTGTCGATTATCGGTATGCGGTTATTCGTGGGGGTAATCAAAACCGAAGATACGCTGGAAATCTCCGGCTTCACCTTCATTGTGATATAACCGTCGTCGTTTATGGTAGGGGTCACCGACAACTGAATGCCCACGTCCACAAAGTTTACTTCTTCCGCAATCGTGCTGGTAGCCTGGCCGGTAGTAGTGGTCGTAGTAACGTATGCCTGGCGCTCGCCTACATGAATCTTTGCCTCCTGATTATTAACCGCGACGATTTTGGGGTTAGAAATTATGCGCGTCTGGCCCAGGGTATTCAACAATTTAAAGAAAAGGTCGTAATCTTGCTTGCTGCTAACGATGCCGACATGGAATTTTTCACCGATAGTAGCCGGCGTGCTCCCGGAAAAACTACTGGTCGTGCCGCTGAAAGGATAAGAACCTACCTTATCGCCCAGATCGGAAAGCACTTCGCTTCTCGTCCTCCAGTCATCGGAGGCATCCTGGACCGCGCTAAAAGGATAAGAACCGAGATATTTCAGGCTTTGCGGACCTTTGGAGAGGGCGAATAACCCTTCCCATTCCACCCCGCTATCCAGGCGGTCAGAAAGCTTAATCTTCACTATCTTTGTGTCAATTAATACCTCTTTGGTCTGCCTGTCTAAGCTTACAATCAAACGCTTTACCTCTCGCATCCTTTCCGGCAGCGCTTGAACGACGATTTGATTGTTGCGTTCGTCTGCCTTGACCGAACCGACGTTCTTTGCATCCAGCCGCGTCTTTAGAATATCCTCCACGTCCTTGGCCTTGGCGTATTTTAAACTAACCACTTCTACGATATTTTCCTTCTCGAACTGTTCTAACGCCTCTTCCAATTTGGTGATGCGCTCGGGAGTATCCATAATCAAAACATTTCCCGCCTCCTCATCAACGACCACCCGGCCTACTTCGCTTTTAATCGCTTCAAGCATATTGAAGGCCTGCGTGGGAATCGCATATTTAAGGCGCAATACCCTTACCTGGCGGATATCAAAAAAATTCTTTCCGTACACGGCCTTATATTCGTCTTCGGTCATAACGTAAAAAACTTCCCCCCGCTTGACATAAGCAAGATTATTTATGCGTAAGACCAGGTCAAATACATCTTTTAACGGCACATCTTCCAGGGTCATCGTCACCCGGCCGCTGACATTCTTTGTAGCGACGATATTCAGCCCTCCCTTAGTGGACAAAAACCTAAACGCCTCGATTACGTCCATATTGCGCAGGTCCAGAGAAATCGGTTGATCCAGAGAAATCGGCTGCTCCTCCAGCGACTCTTCGGGAGAAAGATCGGGGCTTAAGATTTCTTCATTCTGAATTTTCGCGGGGGCCTGCAAGTCAGACGATTCTTCCTGACTAAATGCCGGCGAAATAAAACAAACGCAGCAGATTAACGCAAAAGACAAGAACAGGCTAACGCGGTTCAATCTTATCCTCCTGCCAGGTCTCCCAGGTTAAAATATATTTCCTCGCCCGGTCGGCATCCTTGTCCTTGGGCTCCAGGGCAAGATAACGCTTAAAATGGATGATTGCCTTATTCTTGTTGCCGATATATTCGGCATAGATCAACCCTAAGTTATAATGGGTGGCGGCGTCGTTAGGATTGAGTTCCAGGGTCTTTTCGAATTCGTTTATTGCCTCCTTGTAATCCTGCCGTTGTAAATAAAAAACCCCTAAATTATAATGCAGCACCGCGTTTTCCTTAAGCAGCCGGTCCTTAAGGAGTGCCACCTGGGAAAGCCTGCGGCCGTATGAATCCACCTTGCGCTTAAGGAACTTATTATCGTTGAAGAGAATTTTATTTTTGTCGCTAAGCTGACTCTTTACCGTATCGGATTCGCTCAGTTTCAATTCAAAACCCTGCAGCCGGGAAACTAACTCGTTTATTGTCTTCTCCTTGGAGTTGAGGACCCTGACCAGCTCTTTGCTGGTCTTTGACCAATCCTGCTCCTTAAGCTGTAAATCATGCAACCGGGTCTGCAGGGGCAAAGAGTCAGACTGTAAGGAGATGATTTTATCTTCAAAATCTTTGGCCTGCACAGAGAGACGCTCGTTCTCCTGCGATAATCCGTCAATACTTTTGTCCTTAGTCTGGGCCGTAGCAATAAATTGCTCAATCTGACTTTCCAGGGTCTTCTTTTCGCTGCGCAGCTGGGCCAATTTTGTCTCATAGTCTTTGGCCTGGTTAAAAAGCTGGTCTTTGTTCTGACTTAAATCGACGATGATTTTGTCTTTACCCTGTGCTACCATGGTCAATTGCGAGAATTGGTCTTGCAGATTGGTCTTCGCGGTTTCCGCCTGGACCAATTTAGATTGATAATCTTCCGCCTGCCTGGAGAGCTCTTCTTTTTTCCGGCTGAGCTCGGCAATCACATTCTCTCTGTCTTTTACGATATTATTAAACTGCAGGAGCTGATTCTCCAGGTTGACCTTATCGTTATGCAGGGGCAGAAGCCTCTCCTCAGTCTCCTTGAGCCGGTCAGAAAGCAATTGTTTACTCTGGTTAAGCTCGGTAATCGCGTTATCTTTTTCTTTAATCGCCGCGGCGTATTGTTGAGACTGGGTCAGCCACAACTGTTCCTTGGATTTGTAAGTTTCAATTTGCTCTTGTAAATTAGACCTCTCGTTCTGCAGTTGAGCAAGCCTGGATTCAACATCCTTCAGCCGGTCGGCGAGCTGCGAGCTACTCTCACTGGCCTTGTCTTTTTCCTGGGTAGCCGTAGTAAGCTGGGCCTGTATGGCCTGCTCCTTGATTTTATAGGCATCAACCTGCGCCTGCAAATCGGACTTATCGCTCTGCAGTTGTAAGAGTTTTGCCTGCGCATCTTTCAATTGATTAGAGAGCTGCTGAGCCTCCTGGTTGAGTCCGGCTATAGCCTTGTCTTTTTCCTGGAGCGTGGTATTGGACTGCTGCAGCTGGCTGGTTAGATTGGCTTTCTCAGCCTGTAACTGGCTAAGCTTGTTTTCGTAATCCTTCAGCTGGGCAGTAAGCTGTTGGGCCTGATTGAGTAAGCCTGTTTTTTCCGCCTGCAGCTGAGCTAACCTGGCCTCAGTATCCTTGAGGCGGTTAGAGAGTAACTGCGCATCCTGGCTAAGCCCGGCAAGGCCCTTGTCTTTTTCCTGGGTAACCTCGGCAAGCTGCTTCTGCAATGCCTGCTCTTTTGTTCTATAGGCATCAACCTGCGCCTGCAGGTTGGATTTATCACTTTCTAATTTAGCCAGCCTGGCCTCAAGGTCCTTGAGCTGACCGGCAGATTGCTGGTTCTGGTTAAGCAAGGTTGTTTTCTCCGCCTGCAGTTGAGCAAGTCTGGCCTCAGTATCTTTGAGTTGGCCGGCAATCTGCTGGGTGTTTTGGGTAAGGCCGGCGATAGTTTTATCTTTATCCTGAGCAACAGAAGTAGCTTGCTGCAGCTGACTGGCTAGGCCTGCCTTCTCAGCCTGCGACTGGCTAAGCTTACCCTCGTAATCCTTCAGCTGGGCAGTAAGCTGTTGGGCCTGATTGAGTAATCCTGTTTTTTCCGCCTGCAGCTGAGCTAACCTGGCCTCAGTATCTTTGAGGCGGTTAGAGAGTAACTGCGCATCCTGGCTAAGCCCGGCAAGGCCCTTGTCTTTTTCCTGGGTAACCTCGGCAAGCTGCTTCTGCAATGCCTGCTCTTTTGTTCTATAGGCATCAACCTGCGCCTGCAGGTTGGATTTATCACTTTCTAATTTAGCCAGCCTGGCCTCAAGGTCCTTGAGCTGACCGGCAGATTGCTGGTTCTGGTTAAGCAAGGTTGTTTTCTCCGCCTGCAGTTGAGCAAGTCTGGCCTCAGTATCTTTGAGTTGGCCGGAAAGCTGCTGGGTGTTTTGGGTAAGGCCGGCGATAGTTTTATCTTTATCCTGAGCAACAGAAGTAGCTTGCTGCAGCTGGCTGGTTAGATTGGCTTTCTCAGTCTGTAACTGGCTAAGCTTACTCTCATAGTCTTTAAGCTGTCCGGAGAGCTGCTGAGTCTGGCTAAGCAAGCCAGCCTTTTCCACCTGCAGTTGAGTTAGCTTGATCTCGGCATCCTTGAGTTGGCTGGAGAGCTGCTGGGTGTTTTGCGTAAGGCCGAGGGTGGTTTTATCCTTATCCAGGATAGCGGCAGTCAACTGCTGAATCTGACTCTGCAGGTCAATCCTTTCCCTGCTGATTTGGGCAATCCTGGATTCATAGTCGCTTACCTTTACGGCATATTCGTCCTTTAGGCTCTGATAAGCCTGCCGGGCATTAGCCAGTTCCTCCTGCAGCTGATTAAAATCGTTTAAAAGGTTATCCAGCTCCTCTTCATAGACGACCGTTCCCGAATTTTCTTCCTGGCAGAATGCGCTGCCGCATAGGCCGGCAGTGAGCATAAAAATAAACATTATTCTTCCCGGAACGCGTAAATATGACAGCTTTTTCTTCATCAATACCCACCTTTTTTCAGTTAAACGACTTAAGGCCCTTTGATATAAATTTTTCTTCCAGCGGGACAAAAACTCCCGGCGGCTGTTCAACCTGAATCTCACTCCTCGCCCCGGTTGCCTCGTAAGGCTTAAGCCCTTTAGACCTGGCTTCTTCTCCCCTGATGGGGACAAAAACTCCCTGGCTTTTTTCAGCAGGAACCTCGGGCTTAAAAACATCAAAACTCTTTGCCGGTTTTACCTTAAATTTTTCCTCCTCTTTAGGAGAAATGAATTTATCGCCTTCAAAAATTACCGGCGTAAGCATAATTATCAATTCCACACGTTCTTTTCTCACCGTCTTATTTTTAAAGAAAAAACCCAGCAAGGGTATTTTACCTAAAACCGGAAACTGCTCGGAAGAAACCAATGTTTCCTCTCTCCCCAGGCCTCCGATAATGATTGTTGAGCCGTCTTTCGCGATAACGGTAGTCTCCGCGGAATTCGTGTCTATTATGGGGATAGTATTATTGCTGGAACTTACGACGTTGCCGACAATGCTGCTTATTTCCGGCTTAATTTTTATGGTCACGTACCCGTCGTCGTTTATCATCGGGATAACCGATAAGCGTATTCCCGTATCGATATAGGTCACCTCTTCGGAAACAGTGCTCGTGGTGGTGCCGGTAGTTGTAGTGGTTGTAATGTAAGCCCGGCGTTCGCCGATATGTATCTTTGCTTCCTGATTGTTCACAACCGCGAGAGAAGGACTGGCAATAATCCTGGATTCACCCAGGGTATTAAGGTAATTTACAATCAAATCGAAATCGCGCCTATTGCCCACCAGGCCAATGTGCATATTTTTTCCGGTAGTAATCTTGGTACTTGAATTAGTGCTGGTAGTGGTCCCGCTAAAAGGATAAGAGCCTACATTGCCGCCCATATCGCTAAAAACCTGAGGCCTTGACCTCCAGTCATCAGCCGCAGCCTGGACAGCGCTGAAAGGATAAGAGCCTAAATATGCCATGCCTAAGCGTTCTCCGAGCTTAAACAAGCCTTCCCACTGCATCCCTTCGCTTGATTGGTCGTTTAATCTGACCTTTATTATTTTAGTATCGATTAGCACTGCTTTGGTTTTTTTATCCAAGCTGGCGATTAAACCCTCGATATCCTTCATTCTCTCCGGCAGTGTCGAAACGATAACCTGGTTGGTGCGCTCATCCGCCTTAATCATCCCTACTTTTTTTAAATCCAGCTGGTTTTTAAGCTGTTCCTCGATATCTTTCGCCTGGGCGTACTGAAGATTAAAAACCTTGATGCTGCCCTTCTCCTCTAATGCCTCCAGCGCCTTCTCCGCCTCGTTGATTTTTTCGGGAGTATCTATCAGTAAAACTGCGCCGGACTCGGGAGTTACTAAAAGACGGCCGATATCGCTCTTGACCGCATCCAGAAGGCTAAACGCATTTTCGGGTATCGCGTATTTAAGGCGGAACATCTTCACCTGGCGGGCATCGAAGAAATTTTTGCCGTAAAGCTGCCTGTATTCCGCTTCCGTCATCACGTTGTATATCCCGTTCTTTTTATCATAGGCCAGGTTATTGGAGCGCAGCATAATATCAAGGATATCCTTAACCGCAACGTTATCCACGTTAAGCGTCACCCTGCCGGAAACCTTCTGGGTAGGGATGATATTAAGCCCGGATTTTACCGAGAAAAACTTCAGGGCGTCGATAATGTCAATATTGCGCAGGCTCAGGGATATCTTGGTATCCTCCCCGGCTTTGTTATAGATGTTATAGGACGGTTCAACCGTCTCGAACAGGGCCGGCTCATCCGAAGACGTGCCATTCGTCGTATTCCCGGCCAGCGTAGGAATGACGGCTGTTTCATTGCTATCTTGGGCTAATCCCGAACGGCCTGAAGATAGGACGACATCCTCGGCAGAACGGCAAACGGTAGCAGCCATAAGGGAAATAATCATAAAGAAAACCGAAGTCAGCCTGATTACTAAACTATAGCGTTGAGGACCGAAAGACCTCATTTTAATTCTACCTCTTCCCCTTTATAACTCAATATGACTTTGTCCTTAAATACCGCCTGTAGCTTGATCTCGCCGTCAACCATCTGGCCTTTTTTTAAAAAAAATGTTCTCTTGGCCTTGGTATCCTCGATCATCACGTCCGGATCATCGGACCAGGCAATGCCCACCAGTTTTAAATGGCTGGTTGCCTCAATTGCCTTCTGCGAAAGGTCTTTTCCGGCCTTACCACCCGAAGCCGTCCCCTCTTCATTCATACTGAAGATATCCCTCTCCCTTACCTTCTCCAGGTAATAAGAGGCGGCTTTTAATAAAGAGGCAATCTGTCCCGGCTCTGCTGCAGGTGCTTTGCCGTAGCTTGTCCCCAGACGCAACCCTTTCCTTAAGTCCAGGATGGAAGAAGATAAGTCAAAAATAAAATAAAACCCCAGGGCGACGATACACAATTTTAAGAAATTGTTCAGCGCCTTGATGTCCAGTTGGCGCGTCTGTCCGCCCCGTAAATAACCGGACAATCTGTTTTTTAAAAAGGCTATCCTGCCTCTCAGGGCACCGATGGAAAAAAAACTTAAACTGTGGTATTTGATTGCCGCAGCCTGCAGCGAACGCCGTGAACTCGGCTTCTCGATTAAGTTTAGTAATTCCTTCTCCGGAGTAAGGCGGCCTTCTTCCCGCATATCATCCTGTTCTCTGTTGCACGTTACTCTTGACTGTAACCGTCAAATTTTATTTAATTTCGAATTTTCTTTCCGTGCGCAACAACTCTATCTCCACATAAATACTCTTGAGCTTATTTTTCATATAGTCGTTTAACGATAATGCTTTTTCCAGCTGCTTTCTGGTCTCTTCCTGGCGCTGCCTTTCGGAAGCAAATTTATCCTGCAGGCCGGCCATCTGGGCCTCCATGTTGCTTAACGCCCGTTTCAATTCCTCTGTATTTTTTACTTTTTCCTGCAAAGACAAAAGCAACGCGCTCTTTTCGCTTTCCGTTTTACTGGCCTGTTCGGAGGCTGCTGTCAGCTTTTCTTTCTCCAGGGAGAGCCTTTTCTCAAAGGTGGCCATTTGAGCCTCCATATTGCTTAACGCCAGCTTCAGGTCTCCTATGGCCTTCTCCTTCTCCTCCAAATATCCCATCAGGGTATTCTTTTCCTCTTCCGCTTTGACCAAGCCGTCCTTTAAATCAGAAATCTCACTTTCTTTATCGCGTATTTTCAGTTCCCTTTCCAATTTTCTCTTGCTCAGCAGGCTGACGGCCTGAGCTGCGGACTCCTTTGCCTCCGCAAGGGCGAGGTTAAGCTCCTCGATACGGCCGTTGAGCTGGTCGGCCTCGTCTTGGCTATTGGCCTTAACCGTCCTTAATTCCTTAAGCTCATTTCCCATATCCTGGCTGGATAGCTGCAGCCGTTCCAACTCCTTCGCCATCGCCAGATTCGCCTTCTCTTTATCGGTCAATTGCCCCTTAAACTGTATCAGGGTATCGTTGAGCACCGTATTAAGTTCCGACTGCCTGCCTAAATCCTCTTTCACCTTAACCAAGTCTATTTCCATTAACCCCTTTTCCTCTCTTAACTGGTCAAGCTGTTTTTGCATAGAGGTGCGCTCACCGGCGAAGATAGCAAGCTTGTTGCCCATTTCGCTAATCTGGCTTTCCAGGCTGAGCTTAAGCGTATTCAGGTCCAGGATGCGGGAATCTTTTTCCGCAAGGTGCATATTTAACGTATTAAAATCGGTAGCAAAATCCGATTTTAATTTATTCTCTGCCTCGATTATCTTGTTCAGGTCTTCTTTTAACCCGGTATTATCCTGCGCCAATTTTGATAATTCCTTTTCTTTCGAGTCCGCCAGGGCGGTTAAGAGATTAACCTTTTCACTTAGGAAAGCATTTTTCTCTTCAACAGTCTTTATGTAATCTTTAACCTTTAAAAGGCTATTTTGCGAGCTAGAGGGTGCTACCGGTTTTCTCATGCCGCTGTTTCCGTTTTCTTGCAGGCTGGCTATTTCGGAAAATAACCTTACCCGCTTCAGGCCTGAACCCTCGCTGCCTCCCCGGCTGGCGCCGCTGGGGATGCTCACCCCCGCAGCATCACTACGCTGCCTAAGGACGCGGATGGTTTTTAAAGTTTCAGCGTGAGCTGAGGAATTGTTAACCCCCGCCGGATTCTGAGAATGCTCAGCCGGACTGTTCTTAGGCTTATTTATCTGGTTTAACCCCAGCCCCAAAATAAGCCCGCCGGCAGTCGCTATGGGTATGAGAAAAAATTTAATATTTGCGACGGCGTCTCTGGTCTTTGCCTTCGGTAAATTCATCATCCTGCTCCCGCTTAACTCGTTACGGCAGATTTATGCAGCAGGTTATTCTTCCTCTGCCAGCCTAACTTTACTTCCTCATCGATTAATTCACGCACCGTTTCCGCGTCCACGGCGAATTTATTCTTCAGCACCAGGGCCTTTAATGCCTTATGGCATAACATCGTTATCTGCCGGGGGTAACCCCGGCTGTATTGATAAATTTCCTTAAACGCGTCATCCAAAAATATGTGCATATTTGTCTTATATCCTGCCTTCCTGATGCGGAATTCTATCATCTCTCTGGTCTCATTGAAGTCCAGCGGATTAAGGGTATATTTAAAACTGATGCGGTCAAAGAAATTGGTAATGTTGAGAATCCGGGAATAAAGCTCCAGCTGCCCCAACAGGATAAGCTGTAATAGTTTGAATTCGTTTGTTTCGTAATTAAGAAGCACGCGCAAGAGCTCCAGTGAGCTTTCGTTTAACTTTTGCGCCTCATCGACAATCAGTGTAACCGTCTTATTTTCCGTGACCCCCTTCTGAAAAAGAAACCTCTCCAGCGCCTCACGCAAATCCAAAATCGTGGAACTGGAAGCTTCAGCCAGATTAATTTCAAAATTCTTCACCAGCGAAGTAAGAAAGAGCTTCTCATTTTCAAATGAAGGGTCAAGGATGATGTGAAAGACAAAATCATCTCTTGCCGTTAACTCCTGGATTAACTTTCGGGAAAGTGTCGTTTTCCCGGTGCCTACGTCTCCCAGGATTACCGACAATCCGCGCTTAAGCCTTAACTCAATCAGGACGTTAGTCATGGCTGTTTCATGCTCTTTAGATAAATAAAAAAAGTCCGGGTCCGGGCTTGTAGAGAACGGCTCTTTATCAAATCCTAATACCTTGTAATAACTCATCTTGCGTTCCTGTTATAAATAAAAAACCTAATTTCTAAGTAGAAATTAGGCCGTTTTTTTTTGGCACTTTTGACCACTGGAAGGTATCATTCGTATAATCCTGACTCACCCGCTAAAAAAATGCTATAATACTGATTATATCCCGATAAGCTTCCTGCGAATCAAGCGCAGGGAATAACCCTCGCCCACCAGTTCCTTTATTTCCTTCAGCCGGTTTGTTACCAGTTCCCGGTCATAAAACCGCACGTTTCGCTTTCTGACTACAACCTGCAGCAGCCCAAAGTCAGTGTAATGATTAACGGTTTGGTAAGATATATGGAACGCTTTTACTATCTCTTTGGCGGAAATCATCTCATCCTGCGTATTGCCTTCGCTTAATTTTATCATCTTCGGGCTTGTTTCTAATACCATAGCGTTTTAAATATGGGCAGAAAAAACTATTCCCCCCCTGCGGGGCAATTAGATATAACTATCCCCTTTTGCATTTTTACCACGATTAACCTGTTTTATCCTTAATTTTTATAACAAGTTATGAAATTGAATATTAAGCCTACGGTATTTACCGTATGTACCAAGCTATCATATAACCCGGATTTTGTCAATAAGAAAATCACCTTCCTTATACTTGTCCATCCACAAAAATTGCTGATTTAAGGAATGATCATAATGACTGGGGGGGTAAGGTAACGGCGGCGCTTATTTGGAGAACCGCATCAGCAGCGCTTAAGGAAGTTTTTCTGCAGGAAGGTGAGAAAGGTGGAAAATTTATTGGCGAGGTCTTTTAAGTCCTTTATCGCCAGCAGCTGCTTGATTATATAGCGGGGGTTCAAATAGTAGCTCAAGTATGCGTAAGAACAGAGCTGTTCCAGTTTGCGTTTGGAAAGATGGGGATAGGAAATTATCGCGTTCTTCGCCGAATCTACGGGAATGTAGTCTCCGTAAAACATCCATCCTTCTTTTTTGGCGGCGCAATAAAAATCAGTGCCCGGGAAAGGATTGGTAATGCTGAATAAGACGTAATCCACGTCCAATCTTTTTGCTTCCCGGATGGTATATTTTATGGTTTCTTCGGTTTCTTTAGGCGAGGCCCCGAAAAGGATGTTCAGCTCCACTTCTATTTTGTATTTTTTTAACAATTGAACCGCCCTGCGGGTATCTTCCGGGCGCATGTCTTTTTTTATATCCGCGAGAATCTCCCGGCTAAACGATTCGGTCCCCATATCGACATAGGCGCAGCCTGCCCTGGCCATCGCCTCAACACCCCTTTCGCTGACCATATCCGGCCGGGCGAGGCAGGACCACTCCAGGCGTAAGTCCTTAATCCCCGCGCAAATTTCACAAGTCCTTTTTTCGTCCCAGAGGAACTCGTCGTCAATAATCGAAACTGACTTAAACCCCAGCGCGGCGATATTGGTAAACTCTTTTATTACTCTCTCAACGGAATGCAGCCGCGGCGGCGGCTTTTTCCCGCAATGTTTTTTGTGCTCGAGCTCCCTGGCATAAGATAAAGAATTGGGCACGCAGAACCAGCACTTCCCGAAACACCCCCGCGAAGTCAATGCCGCGGTATGGGGAATACGGTGTAATTTAGGGTTAAAGTATGGTTTATGGTCAAGCATCGTCCTGTCGGGGATGGGAATAAGGTCGATGTCGGCGATAAAATCAGGATAAGCGTTATGGACTATTTTCCCGCCCCGGCGGAAAGAAACCCCCTTAATCCCGCTTAAATCGGATTTGGATTCCCATGCCCGCACCAGCTCCCGGATGATAAACTCCGGCTCGCCCCTTACGGCGAAGGTGTCCTCCCGGTCCAAAAAAACCTCGGGGGAATAAGACGCCTGCGGGCCGGAGAAAATAAAGTAAGCGTTCCTTCTCTTTTGCCTGAGCATATTCCTGGCGATAAGGTCGGTTTTCTGGCAGAGATAAACCGTATAAAAAACATACACCTGGGAATCGTCGCTCTCGATGAATTTTTTAAAGTCGTTCCCCGTCTTTTTATTGGCGGGAAAGTCAATTATGGAAACAGCACCTACCTCGCCCTTTAATAAAGTTGCCGCGTAAAGGATAGGCAAAAGGGGAAGAAAATAGATGCAGTAATTGCATCCGAAGCACCTGTCTACGTCAGCCGTGCCGTCCAATACCGGAGGTATAAGAAACGTAACCTTCATCGCCTATTTTCCTTTCGCGTCTTTAAGCGGGAAAAATATTTCCCTTAAAAAACCCGCCGACCAGCCGGTAAGAAAGAGAAGCAGAGCCAGGGGCATATTTAAAACTGCCGGCAAAGACCGCGTCTTAAGATATGAAAATAAAACAAAGACGATAAGAAAAACGGCGGCCGATTTTAAAAATAGTCCCCAGGCTCCCGACAGGTAAAACCAGATGCCCACGGCCAAGCTTAAGGGAATGCTTAAGCCGGCAAGGATGTGGAATATACTTAAGAGCTGTACACTCTTCTTCCCCGCCTGCACCCTCCCGATGCTGAACCGGTATATCTGGCGCAGGAATCTCTTGGGGGAATTGCGGCGGTAATGCCAGAGGATTACGTCGGGGGCTGACATAAGCTTATAACCGCACTCTCTGACGGCAAAGTTCATCCAGACGTCTTCCGCGGTAAGCAGGTTTTCGTCAACCGGCATTACCTTCTCCAGAGCCTGCCGGCGGTAGAAGGCGTTGCAGCCGGGAATGTCGTTTACCTGCCCTGTTTGAAAGCGACCTTGCCGGTGTGAAGTAGTACGGAAAATTTCGGCGAGATAAAAAATAAAGTTTATCGCGCTCTCGAAACCGGAGCTGTCTTCCGGCGGCCGTACTACCCCCCCTATCCCTCCTACCGTTTGGTCCTGAAAATATTTGACGCTGTTTTTTAGCCACCGGGAATCAAAGCTGCAGTCGGCATCGGTAAAAGCGATTATTTCTCCCCGCGCCTGCCTAAACCCGCAGTTTCGTCCCGAAACCACCAACTGTCTATGATTTTCCACCACCTTAGCCTTAAACCGCAGGGCAATCTCCCGGGTATTATCCGTAGACATGCCGTCGGCAATAATAATTTCATAACTGTCTTTAGGATAATCTACTGCGGTCAGTGATTCCAGGCAACGGCTTAATACCGCCGCCTCATTCTTAACCGGGATGACTACCGATATGAAAGGTGTATCATTTGCAACATCCATCTTAAGGCTTACGCCGTCCTTTCTCCCAACAGGCCTCAATCGTTTTTCTACTGCCTGTTTTGAACTTTACTTGCCTGCCGGTAAATCATTTTTAGATTAGGCCAAATTTTTTACATAACAAATTTCAAATGCCAATTTTGGATGACGATAAGTAAGCTTCTGTAAAGCCACAGAAATCACCACCCAGAACACCCAGAACGCCAGGGGGAAAAACAAGAAACGGCCGGGTTTCCAACGCAAGCCTACCATGCCGTAAGGCAGATAACCGTGGGTAGTTATTTCTTCAATATCCCATCCGCAACGATGAGCCTGATAAGGATTCCCGTAACGCTCCGGCTGTGATGAATAACCGTTGGGACAGGAAATAATTACTTTTTTAACCGCCCATTTTTCTGCCTTCTCAAGGAGCATCCTCCCTTCTTCCTTATTCAGGTGCTCCAGCACTTCAAAAAGAACGACCACGTCGAATGAGCGGTCTTTAAATTCCAGCTTAGCCGCATCGGCGATAATGTAATTATCATGTATCCCCCTTTTCCTGCTCTCCTGTACCGCCGGCTCAAAGATATCGACCCCTACGCTTCTGGCCACTTTACAATAACGTAACGGCGAATTATCGCCGCAACCGATATCCAATACAGAAAAAAGGGGCTCCAGTTCTTTTTTGAGAAAGAATAAGTGCAAGAATAAGTGCGAATAAATCGTTTCGCTTACCAGCCTTGTCCGATATAATTTCCTTATCAGGCTATCTTTGGTCTGCATGGGTTTTTATTTCCTTTTCGCCAACCTCGGGCCTAATCACGTAAAAAAATATGTATCCACCGAATATTTTATAAACGGTCCTTAGCTGCATCGCTCCGGAGAAACTCTTGAGAAATGTTTCCGGATCAGAACCTTTGCCTCGCTCAAGTATAACGTAATATAATTTTTCCGGCTCTTTCGTAAAACCCGCTTCTTTTACATGATAATTGCCCTGAATATATTCAAACAACGGTAAATTATTTGCCTTCAAGAGGAGCGCGTATTCGATGGGGTAAAAGCATACATATTTTATATTAAATTTCTTTTCTTTTTGCTTAAACTCTTCCAAATCCGCTATCCATCCGACATACCTGCGGCCGTATCTGGCGATAGCGTACCCTTGGGGATAGGTATATAAAAATATGCGCTCATCGGTTTTGGTGAATTCCTTAAGAGATTCTCCGGCAACATCGACGCCCAAAAATACGACCGCGTACATTCTCTGGATTGCGCCGTAAACAAAAGGTGAAGAGACGCCCGTAATAATAATCATAAACAAAACAAGGAGGTTTTTCCGGGAAATCTTTTTCAGCAAATTGGAAAATGACGAAATTATATAGGCGCTGGCGACACAGACCAGCAACAAAAAAGGCATCTGGTAATAACTGTGCTGATTGATATAATCGGAAAAAAACATGCCGTAGACGACGGCCGCTAATATCCAGCCGATAAGGTAGCGGTTGAGCAGCCCTTTTCTTTTAATAAAAGCGAGCGCAACACCCAGGATAGCGGTCACCGTAAATACGGGGGTAAAATTTTCTCCTACGACATACCAGTAGATTGCGCGGCCGTTCTTCTTCCAGTAATCGGCGGAAAATATTTCCCAAATACTTACCCGCGCGATATCCTGAAATTCCCACTGTCCGATATATTTTAGCCAAAGGATGGTGGCCAGGATAATCAAGTAAGGAGCCAGAAAAGCCGCCGCGTATTTTATCAATTCTTTTTTTCTTCTGATCAATTCTTTAAAGGGGACGCAAAAAACAAGCGGTAACGCGCCAAAAATAAAGCTTATCTTATAAATCCAGGCGATAGAGAAAAATAACCCGCCGAAAACAAGATTGCGCTTCCTAAATGCCTTAATGAACTTCAGGTAAAACAGATTGCCCAAAAGCATAAAGAAAAAGGCAGGGCTCTCCGGTTGAAGATTGCGCGAAAAAAATACCGCCAGAGGCATAATTGCCAGCAGAAAAGCGGAATATAACGCGAGCGCGTTATTGGCGAATAACAACGCCGCAATGCGGTAAACCACCAGTATGCCGGCAATCCCGAAGATTACATTAATCAAGCGGGGCCCCCAGATATTTTTATCCAGCATCCGCCAGGAGGCTAAAATCTGATAAGAAATCAAAGGAACCTGGGGATATACTTTCATCTCGGGGTTTTCCTCAAAGGCGTTCCAAAAATATATTTTTCTGCTGATGTAATCGTGAGTCCTCTCCATCTCCTGGGCGATACTGAGATAATCGTTCTCTTTCATATTGTGATAACCGATGGCGGGGAAATCCAGATTATAACTTCTCAAGAGAAGACCTATTAACAAAAATAAACCCAGCCAGCCGAATGTTATCGCTATTGTTTTTTTCGACATTGTTTATTCAGGAGTTATCTTTCTTTCTACGAATAAAAGGCTAATGAAGAAGGACGAAAAAACCGTCTGCAGGCCGATAACGATTAAGGTCATTGCCAGGATAGACTCTCTTATCCTGTATAACGCTCCAAAGTGCTTTTGCAGCCATTCGATAAAGATAAAAGCGTTTATGCCAAGTCCAAAGATGAAGAAGAATCCGCCCAGGAGTATCCCTCTCTCCAGGTTAAAATGACGCTTAAAGAAAAGCGTTAAGCGGTCATATTTTAAAAATCCCTGCCGGAGGGCATAGGTATGCGCGTAGACTCCCAAATGCAAAACCTGATAGGAGAGGATACAGACGATACTGGTTAAGACCATCACGTGGATGTCCCAGTAATGCCCGAGAAATAAAAACGGCCCTCTGGCTAAAATCAAAAGCCCACCCATTCCCAGAATAAACCCGGTCATGCCCGGAACAAAATATAACCAGACCGGGCAAAAAAGAAGCATAAACCGGATATGGCGCCAGGCGTCCGCCAGGGGCATTAATTTGGATTCACCCTTGCGCAGGTGGTAGTTAATCGGTATTTCCTGAATCTTCAGGTTGTTCATCAACGCGGAAACCACCATCTCGGTGGCAAACTCCATTCCCGAAGTCATCAGCTGCATCCTACGGTAGGCCTCAAAGGTAAACGCGCGCATCCCGCAATGGATATCGGAAAGCCGGGTGTGGAAAAATACGCGGCAGATACCGGAAAGGATAGGATTGCCGATATAGCGGTGAGACCAGGACATCGCCCCCTTAAGTATTCTGCCCTTGAACCTCGAGCCGATGACAAAATCACACCCCTGCTTCAGCGCGGTTAAAAATTTCGGAATATCGAAAAAATCATAGGTATTGTCGCTGTCGCCGATAACGATATATTTTCCCTTGGCTTCCTTAAGACCGCGCAGGTAAGCAGCGCCGTAACCCCGCTGCGACTCAAAGACCACCACCGCGCCCAGGCTGCGCGCAATTTCCGCCGAACGGTCCAGAGAGCCGTTATCCGCCACGATAATCTCTCCCTTAATGCCCTCCCGGGCAAAGACCTCTTTTATCTTATTGACGCACTCGCCGATAGTCTGCTCTTCGTTAAGGCAGGGTAAAACCACGGAAACTTCGATAGGTTCGCTCATATTTACCAGTTAATATTAAAAACCCGGATATAATTATTGCCGTCCTGCGCGTTGATAAACGGAACAAAGTACTTAGAGCCCGCGCCGTTGAAGAAATACAAGCGCACAAACAGGCTGCCAGCCAACTCGCGGTCAAGCAGAATAGACTTATAGCCTTCCTCTGTTTTATAAACGAAAACGGAAAAAATTACGTTGGGGTTGGGAATGACCTTCTCCAGCAGGGTACCTTTCGAAATGATAAAGAAACTTCTCGGAATCTGGCCGTTATTCGAGCCGATATTCTCCGACTTTATGTCATAAAAAAAGCCGCTGGGGAAAAACACCACACCTTCTTTCTCTACTCCGCTGATTAAATCGCTGTAAAAAATCTTGCGGCTGGAAAGCCAATCGTCCAGATTTTTCGTGGTAATCAAAAATGCCTCCTGGTAAAACTGCTGGACCATCCGATCGTCCCTGCCTAACTTATCTAAGTGCTCGATAATCTCATCCTTTTCTTTTTTGTTGAAATTCTGGGCGATATACACCTTGGAAAAATCCCAGTTGCCCAAATAGGAAATAGCACCCATCTTTGGCACCATCGTATTATCAACGATAAAGCAGGACCTTGCCTTAGGGTTATTAAAAAGAAGCCTCATGACCTCCTGCCTGGCAGGCAGGGGTAAAAACTCCGAAAGGGCTACCTCTACCTTTTCCGGCTGTTCAGTAAGCAGGCTCTCCAGCAGCATAGCCGACTTCAGGGGGTCCTTGATATGCTTATCGATGACTTCAAACGCGCGGTTGCCTCCGTTATTTAACATCCGCAGGATCGCTACCGACTCGTTTTCGTTACTGCTGAGCAAGGCCTTGGCCATCCAATAAGCCTGTGGACTATCCTGACTTTGACCGTCAAAAATAACCCTGCGCCTGGCTACAACTTTAAACCAGTCCCCGTAATCCCACCAGGAATTAAGTATCGCGTCATCGGGAGTCTTCTCCTTAATCAGGTTTAATAATTGATACCAGATATCATCCATCAACGGGTATATACTGCCTGCCGCTCTATACCCCCTATTGATAAAAATTCCGCTTAAGGCAATAACCGCCGCTAAAATCAGCACAACCGGAAATACCTGCCTTTTGCTTCTGAAATATTCGTAGACCTCGTTTATTAACCACCCCAGGGATATCCCCAGAGGTATGAGTATAAACACCACAAACCTGATACCTCTGGTGCTGGCAAAAACCATGGATGCGAACCAAATGGCAAGAATTATTACCGCCTCACGTTTAAACCCCACGTATTTCCTGTTGCGCAGGATACGCACCAATACTATTAACAAGCTTAATACGGAAGGGATAAAAATCCACACCCCGCCCGTTACTTCTGATACTCCCTGGAAATCAAGCTTTCTTAACTCTCCAACCGTGGAATAGACATTCGGCCAGATTGAAGACATCAGGGGCTTGTTCAGTATCAGCGCCAGTTTTATCTGCCGGTAAAGCTCCACCAGCGGCTCGGGCCCGGCCAGGATAAGAATCCAGAGGAAGCTGAACAAGACAAAACAGGCTAAATAAATAGCATGCTGCTTCAAAGAATCCGGGTCTTTCCGTTTAAAATAGAAATTCATCAAGGCAATATAGGCCAGGGAAATAATTTCGTATCCGATAATAATCAGGAAGATAAACCACCAGTGGGTCCAGGTAAAACAGAATATCCCCACCCAGAAGGCGGAAAAAACAACCCAGAGCAGCCGGCGTTTCAGGGAATAGGCGGAATAGGCCAAAACATAGGTCCATACGACCAGGAGGGGAAAAAGCAGGTTTAAGATATCCTTGTCAAACCAGCCGGCGCAGCTGCGCGGCAGGAAGATCGGACTTAAGCCCACGAACAGGCAGCTGATTACCGCAGCGATGTGCCGGCCTAAGCGGAAAGAAAACATATAGAGCACGGCTATGAAGACGGCGGCGAATAAAAGGGGCAGGTAAAACAGGAAATCGAACAGCTCTACCTTCTTGAACAGGGAGAATCCTTTGTAGAGGAAGGCGGAGAGATAAAAGAGAAACTGGTCCCAAAGCATGTAGCTACCCTGGGGGGCGGGCATGAACAGGTCGAACTGTTTGCCGCCTACGGTCTGGTCTCCGGGATGGCCTGTCTTTACCACGTTCTCCACGTACCTGCCCCAGTGCCAGCAGTCCAGCTCCATCATGTAGGTCTGGCCGCGTTCGTCCTGGAACCTCTCCTTCATCTTGAGGTAGCCTTCCCGAATCTGGTTCTTTATTACCTTCTTGTTTACCTCCTTATATCCGGAGACTCTGCTCTTTGCCACTCTTTCCCTGGCTAAAGGGTCAAACTGGGGGAATTTCCGGTAAACGTCCATAGTTATCCCCTGGTTGATATTCTGGTCTAATATCGCTTTAGCCCTTTGCTTTAACTGTGGGAAATAGATAGGAAAAGTCCGGAAATAAATATTTACGCCTAAAACTAGCGTTAAGGTAAGAAGTAAAGCAAAATGTTTCTTCATATTAGGATGTTAATTTAACATAATTTGCATTCTTTGGCAACAACAAACTGACCATTAGCACTTTACTCGATTGCGTGTACAACCACATAACAGCGGGTCCCCGCCACAAAGATTGGCGGGCAGGCTGTCTTGGGCTGTTTTTCGCAGCACCGCTCCATTTTCCCCACCGAGGAAAATGTCGCTTGAAGTTTGCACTCGCTCGCCCATACCTGTATTAGCGGGGGCACCCTGGCCGCTCGCACAAACTACATGCTGCTCAAATCCAGCCCAAGCCACCCGCTGACAGATGTAAGACTCTTTGATAATACCTTGACCATTCGGACGTTTTTAACGCAATATTTTGTAATATATGAATCCGATGTCTTCTCTTATATTCTTATCTTCCTTATACCCTTTGCTTGCGACAAAATAACTTTCTTCAAGCGTATATCCCCGGGGGACGATTAACCGCGGCCTCTGCGTCCTGTAAATAACGACAACTGCATCGTGTACCCCCCTATAATTACCCAGCCTGTTATCCCTGAGCCTTTTCATTTCGCGTCCGCCGTAATATCTGATACCCCTGTTGATATACGGCAAACCGTCGTCTCCGATAGTGGTAAGCAGCAAGGCCTTATCCAGCGGCCTCTTATTTAATTGCCGGCATAGCTCTCTCCAGTTTTCGCCGTTTATTTTCAAACCATCTTTATAATAAGGCAACAGATGGTTAATAACCATAATCGAGGCAAAAATTATTAATATTAGCGAGGTGATTTTAACGTTATGACCGGCAAGCCCCCGGCTGATTAAAATTATCAGGGGGATATGGATAAAACCGGCGTAACGGGGAATAAATATCGGGTAACCTAAGAAATCAATAAGGCAATAAATGACGACCGGCAGGGTTGTCCATAAAATCAGGCCGGCGTCGTTTTTCGTCAATTTGCTAATGGGGATTAGCGCGGATATAATTAAAAGTAAATAAAAACAAATCTCTCCGATATTCGTCCTGCCGATTGCCAACCCCGTAACCAGTAAAAACGTATCCCTTAATAATACGGAGTAACTTTCTCCGCCGGGGATCCACTGGATGCCGATCTTATGGAGCGCGTTATAAATAAAAAAGTATAGCCAGGGCAGATACAAGATGATAATCGCCAATTGCCCCAACAGCCATTTTCTGCTTTTATCCTTATAATAAAAAAAGGAAAATATTATGTTCTGCACAATGATGAAAATGAATCCGATATACATCGTATATATGCATATCGCCGTGGCAGCAATGTACCAGATTAGATTGCGCGTTTTATTGTCCCGGATAAACCTGTAAAAGTAATAAAAAGACAATATCCCGAAAAACCAGAGCAGCGAATACATTTTCGCTTCCTGGGCGTAATTAATGCTGTAAGGAGAGATACTCAGCAATAAGGCGGCGATAAGCCCCGCCTTTTCGTTAAATAGCTCTTTGGTTAATTTAAAAATATAAATTATGGACAGCGCTGAAAACAGCGCGGAAGGAAAACGCAGGGAGAATTCGCTGAAGGAGAAAATTTTTATCCAGATGTTCATAATTATATTATAGAGGGGCGGGAAAGGGGAAACAAACAGGATCCTCACCGTTTGCAGCAGTGAATAGGTATTCTGGCCGCCGGTATATATTTCGTCATACCAGAGACTTTGGCAGCCAAGGCAATAAAGCCTTAATAAGAAACCCGCGATAACTATGATGGAAACAGCCAAAATAACCTGTTTATTTTTTGTTGTCGTTTTTTCTAAATTATCCATCACATAACGGCTGCTGACCTAAAAAATTATCCCCTAAAATAACCGCGTGCCATTTTACCGATGATACTGCAGTTATATACCGGTATGACTACGGATATTTTTTTCTGCATATTCAGAAAAATTAATTTTCCGGTTATTTTCGGCTAAAAGTAATTTAATATAACTATTTATTACGCCAAGAAAATACGCCCAACTATATTTGCTTTTTCCGTGTATGCGTTTCTTATGCGTTATTTTTATTTCCGTTATCTTATTTGTGCGTTTTGAAAGAATGTACGGCAGAAGAGAGAATTCATATTTATCATTAAAAGTCAAGTTCTCTATAATACCTTTCCGATAAGCCCGCATTCCGCAGCCCATATCATGCAGTCTTACCTTTGTGATCAGCCTCTGTAAATAATTGCCGACTTTTGCGCCGATAACCCTCTGCCAGCGATCTTTTCTCTCCCTACGCCAGCCGCAGACCAGGTCAAACCCCTCATCCAGCTTGGCAATCAATCTGAATATATCGTGCGGGTCGTTTTGCAGGTCCCCGTCCATTGAGACAACTATCTCTCCCCGTGCCTCAGAGAATCCTTTTTCCAGCGCCTTATATTGCCCCTGATGCGCGGCAAGTTTAAATACCCTCACGGCCTGGTCTGCCCCCTGCAGACGGTCCAATTCCATCCCGGATTTATCCCGGGAGCCGTCGTCAATAAAAATAATCTCGCCTTTTTCTCCTAATGCCCCTAAGACCGCCTTTATTCCCCCGTATAAAATAGCGATTGCCTTTTCTTCGTTAAATAAGGGGACTACCACGGAAAGTTTAATATTATTCCCACTGGCGATCATAAAGGTATGCGAATTTGGAAAATTCTTGAGGTATGTTTAAAAATTTTTGAATGGCTTTAAAGGCTGCGTTTTCCCACTGCCGTTTTTAAATCTTAGCGCTCCCGCGATCTTGGCCTTACCTGCCGCGCATTAGTTGCTGTCTTTTAACTTGCCCGCTCTATCGGTATCCACCACCTGGTATCCGAAGATAATTTCCTGCCCAGGATAAGGCAGGATCTTGGCAGCCTGCAGATAAATTATCGCCTCGATTTCTTTTCTGTTCCGGGAAGGAAGCTTTAAATAACGGCTGGAGACTCTCTGGTGGGAAACAATAAACGATTCCTCCCTGTTTCTTATCATCTAAAGGGTTGCTATTTTTTAAGCTGCCGGTGCGTGCGCAGGGCCACTTCCAGCAAGGATAATCCTTCTTCAAAGTCCTTACCCTTGTAAAAGACACCAGATGTCCCGCAGCTGCTTGCCTCGTTTATCTTGGGGTCGTCAACATATGCGCTGATCATTATTACGGGAAGGCCTTTATTGAACTGCCTGATTTTCTTGATTGCTTCCGCACCGTCCATTACCGGCATCCTTAAATCCATAAAAACGATATCGGGCTCCTCTGCCTTGATAGTCTTAATCGCTTCCTTTCCGTCACAGGCAACGATAACATCATAACCCTTTGACTGCAGCCAGAACATCATTAACTGCCTGAAATCCGCCTCATCATCTACTACGAGAACTTTTACCTTATCTGCCATAGATTAACCTCCTAAATGAGCACATAAGTTACGAATCCCGAAACTTCGGGATGAGTAACTTATAAGTGCGAATTTATACCTCGCAGCCTTCTCTTAACACTTCCGCTGCGGGGTATCTAAATGAGCAGATGATTTATGGAGTCCACACAAGCTCTACGGCGGACGACATAAATCATAGCCCGCTATTGTTTCAGTTGCGGGCGCCTGCGAATTGATCCTTGACAATTTCTGGCGTTAATCCAATAGAAATTGTCGAGGACATGAGCTACGAGCTAACTCAGCGGTAAAGCAAAAATAAAAGTCGCCCCCGAGCCCCTTTCGCTTTCCGCCCAGATCCTTCCGCCGTGTAATTCCACGATTTCTTTGGCGATTGACAACCCGATGCCTGTTCCGAACATATCGCTGGAGACTCTCTCTCCGACCTGATAGAACTTATCGAATACTTTAGCCAGGTTTTCCCTGGCTATTCCGATGCCCGTATCCGCAACGCTGACCTTCACCTCTTTTTTACTATTATCCAGGACTGCCTGAACGGTAATTTTACCGTTGTTGGGCGTAAATTTAATCGCGTTGCCGATAAGGTTAGTTAAAACCTGGATTATCCGGTTAGGGTCCATATTCACATCGGGCAGGCCTTTCTGGATACGTCTCTCTATAGTAATGGATTTGGTCTGCGTCCAATTATTAAAGCTGTCGGCCGATTCGTTAATCACATTCTCTATCTGCGACAACTGGCGCTTGAACTCCGTTCTCCCGGATTCGAGTTTTGAAAGGTCGAGCAAATCGTTAATCAACAGGTTCAGCCTCTTGAGGTTACGTTCGGCAATGGTAAGAAACTGCTTCTGGGGCGGGGAAAGCTCGCCGGCGGCATTATTCATAATCAGGGAAAGCGACTTATCGATGGCGATCAGCGGCGTGCGCAGTTCGTGGGATACGTTGGCGACAAAACTTGCCTTCAACCGGTCCAGCTCTTTCTGCTTGGTGATATCGCTTAAAACCGAAACCATGCCTACGGTCTGGCCGCTCTCGTTCTCGATGACCGCGCTGCTTGCCCGGAGGATTTTCTTGGTTTCATCCTGCTGGCTGATCAACTCTATTTCCCGCTGGCCATCCTTTTTATCGTCGTTGCCGCTGGCCAGAGAAAGCAGCTGCTCCTCTCTGAGGCTTTCCGTAATCGGCGCTCCGATTTTGTTTTTCCGTGAGACACCCAGGAGCTTCTCCGCCGCGGGATTCATCATAATCACCTTACCTTGCTCGTCTACCACTACCAGCCCCTCGGCAATACTGCGGATTACCGCCTCCGTCCTTCTTTTGTCAGTGAGCACTTTATTGTATTTCTTCCAGGCAATCTCCTCGTTCTGCTTTTCCTCTTTAATAATCTTTTCGTATTTTTGGCTCAGTTCTCCGATATGCGCTTCTACCCTTGACTGCAGCTCGCGGTTAAAGACATCCAGCAGTTTCTTACCGGCCTCCTCGCGCTGCGACGGCGCGGCGACAAACTCGTTTATCCCTTCGACAATGGTTTTTTGCAAAGATTTTTCAATGGAAACGTCCGCGGGCAAATAAGCGTCTACCCTTTTCTTATTCTCCACGACTATCTTTGCCTGGCCGGACAATTTCGCCAGGTTGAACAATAAGAAAGCAATCGCAATGCTGAAAACCGCGGTTACGATATATACTACAATAATAGACGGCATTTTAAGCGCTGCCTCCCTTTCAAAACGGCGTTCTCATAAATGGTATCACAAAAACCCTGCCTGCTCAAGTAATTTTCGCAGTGGGTGATTTTTATGCCTTCCTGCACCCTGGAAAAACACAGATAATGTAATATATATTTCGCACTTTTGATATTGCCTAAGTAACAAAAAAGGCATATCCTCTTAGGTTGATAACGCAAATTATTAACCTAACCGGCTCTAACTGAGCCAGCAAAGGAGGATACGC
>Ga0315279_10001763_pt1 | contig 35076 bp, 55 predicted proteins | sample YL17G06_20_MG_FD_203694 | JGI IMG/M metagenome (GOLD analysis project Ga0315279, IMG submission 203694) | Sediment microbial communities from Yellowstone Lake, YNP, Wyoming, USA - YL17G06_20 | ecosystem: Environmental > Aquatic > Freshwater > Lake > Sediment | place: USA: Wyoming | collected...
CTCCGCGAGCTTTTTGGCTGGTTTCTGCGCATAGTTTCGTCCCGCGACTATCAACACCTTGGAAGGCTCGTAGTGCGAAAGGAACTTAGCGGTGGCCAGAATCCGGTCGTTAAGCGCCGTTATATCAAGAACGCAAAGTCCGTCGCTCCTGCACTTATAGATGAATTTCTTCATATCGCCCGACTTGAAGCGAGAGCCTATATGCACGCCGGACTCCAGATATTTCTCGAGAGCCACTAGCGAATGATCCATTTTCTGTTTCTCTTCATCCATTTATCTCACCGTTCATCTTGAGTTTTTCCGTTTTTTCTATCCTGAGAAGCTCATCAAGCTTTGCCTCTCTTTCCTTGCCGACTATCCCTATCTTCATCATGGGGCAGCTATAGGCCACAGCCAGAGACGATATCGTTGTGTCTTGCGTCTCGCCGGAGCGGTGCGACACGATAGGCATATAGCCGCGTTTCTTCGCCAATTTTATCGTGTCATACGCCTGGGTTAGAGTCCCGGCCTGGTTCGGCTTTATCAGGACCGAATTACAAGCGCCTTTCTTCAGGCCCGTCTCCAGGCGCGCCTCGTTTGTTGCGAAAAGATCATCGCCGCATATCAGGCAGCCTTTAGCCTTTTTTGTCAGTTCGGCAAACCAATTAAACGCATCCTCATGGAACGCGTCTTCAACATAAAACAAATTATATTCATCGATGAGGTCAAGGATGTAGTCCAGCTGTCTCTCGGGCGTTTTGCTCTCCTGGCCGTAACGGTATTTCCCTTTTCTGTAGATGTTGCTTGCGGCGACATCTATGCCTATCCTCATCCTGACGCCAGTCTCTGCAGTCGTGTGGACCGCGGCCCCTGTCATGATGCCGAGCGCGTCTTCATCGCTTATGTTCGCTATCCAACCGCCCTCGAGGTCCAGCTTCTTATTGAAGGTCTGGAAGTTCTCCTTCAGGGCGTTATAGACTATGGCGTGAATCTTCTTGTTCGCTGCCACTGCCTCTGATAGGCTCTTGGCCCCCATGGGCACGGAAAGGAACTCCTGGATGGTCGTGGAGTTCTTCGCATGGACTCCCCCGCCTATGCACTTGCCGAGTGGGTAAGGCAGGGAATATTTCTTGCCTTTTTTCATGGCCCTGAACAGCGGCAGCCGCCTGGCTTTTGCGCAGGCATGGGCGTAAGCCATCGAAAGGCTTATCGAAATACAGCCGCCGATGCGCGAATATTTCCCTGTCCCGTCGATTTCCTTCAAGACATAGTCGAAGTTCTCCTGTCCGCTCCCCTCCATGCCTATTATCTTCGGCAGGACGGTCTTTTCGGCAGTTGCTATCAGCTGGTCGACCTTGCGCGGCATGAAGTTCGCTTCATACTTGCCGACGGAAGTGCCTGATGGTGCGCTTGCCTTGCCCGATACTCTACCGAAGCGTATCTCCGCCTCTATCGTCGGCTCGCCTTTGGAGTTTTTTATCTTCCTCAGCTTGACATCGGTTATTTTCAGACAACCACCAACGGAATCTTGTCGTCACCGAGCTCTTTCAGCGCAATCTCGTAATTGTTGCCTTTCGGCTTCACGAGGGGGGTCGCTCCTTGTGCTATTTGGAGCGTTCTCGCGGCTATTACTCTGGTTCTCTCGTATCTCGTCATCATAAAATCACCGCTGGGGCCATCGAGATTTGAACTCGAGTCTCCAGCACCCCAAGCTGGAAGGATGGACCATGCTACCCTATGGCCCCTACCTCCATTTGTACTTTACTACCTCATCGATATAGTCTTTGTGGGAAAGAAACATCCTCCTGCAGCAGTAGCGCTCGAGTCCCAGCTTGTCCAGGACTTTCTCCGCGCTCTCGCCCTTCCCCACCCTTTCCTTGTAGTCCTCCCACAGATGCCCTATCGGCTTTCCGCAAGAAAAACATCTGACTGGTATCAACATAGCCTCACCTGAACGATTTTATCGGTTTCGCCCTCGCTCCCTTCCTCAGATACTTCTTCGATTCCTTTATTCTGACATCGTCTATAATTAAAGACCTATCATAATCAAGATATGCTTTCTTGAGGTTGTCATTGCCGCTCCACTTGACCAGAGCCTTGCCCATAGCAGTCCTTGCGGCATAGGCCTGACCCATGATACCTCCGCCAGAGACATTAGCACTTATCGTCAGGCCGTTCTCGAAGCCCTTGCCCAGAACGTCCTGCGCTATCATTATGGGTTCAAGCATTACCTCTCTAGCAGCCTCTGGCTTGTAGATGGACACGGGTATGCCGTTTATCTTGATGGCTCCAACGCCGTCCTTGACTCTGACCCTGGCCACGGCTGTCTTTTTCCTTCCCATAGTGAGCACTAATCTCTCTTTCTTAGTCATATCATCCCTTCCATCCCAAAGCCTTGCAAAGCTCCAGGACCGTTATGGTCTTGGCAGCAGGGTTGTTGTGTTCCGCGACTTTCTCCCCTTTCATGCCGTTATCCCCTATGTAGGCTCTGATCCTAGCTAGAGCCTCTGTGCCCCGTTCAGTCCTTCTCGGCAGCATCCCACGGATAGACCGTTTGACGAACAGGTCGGGCCTCTTGGACCAATGCGGGCTCTTGACGGGCTTTGCTATGTTCCTGATCTCGAAGAGAGTTCGATACTCCTTGACGACAGACACGGGATTGCCCGTGATGACCATCTTCTCCGCGTTGATTATAGTAACCGGCTCTCCGGCCAGCGCTTTCTTAGCGACGACAGTGGCTACCCTGCCAAGCACGCAATTGCTTCCGTCTATGATCATGTTATCACTATTACCTTCTTCTTGGGCTCTTTCATGAGCTCGTCGAACGAGACTATCTTGGCTTTGCCCTTCAGTTTCTCCATGGATTTGCCGGAGTAGCTGAACGCTGCGAGAGTTATCTTATGAGTCAGTTCGCCCTCGGCCAGGACCTTGCCCGGCACTACGACCAGATCGCCTTCGCTAGAGCACCGGTCTATCTTCCAAAGGTTCGCTTCAGGCCTTCTTCGGGTCGCTCTCTCCAATTCGTCTGCTACGAGTAGGCAGATCTTTCTCTTGCTCTTTCTAAGCTTCTCTATAGTCGCTTTCAATACCGGATTTGTCGGTCCTTTCTTCATATCATCACATGCAGGGGACGAGATTCGAACTCGCGAAGAGACTAACTCACAGGAGCCTCAGTCCTGCCCTTTTGGCCGCTCAGGCACCCCTGCAAGATACTTCACTCTTTGAGGAGTTTTTCGAACTCATCAGCCTTTTCCTCAATCATCTCAAGCCCTTTCTTCAAGATAGTCTTCGGCTCTAACGCCCCGTAAGACTCGATTCTGAACAGGAAAGTGCTTTTATCATGACTCACTTTTATCCCGCCCTTCTCGCCGCACATCTCGACGCACTCCTGGCATTCGATGCAGCTGTCCGGGTCGGCTATTTTCAGCTTCTTGTCCTTGACCGCCAATATGTTTTTTGGGCAGGCCTCGACGCACCTCTTGCATGCGTCGCAGTTTTTAGTGACCTCGACTATCGGCATCATCTTATACGTGACTAGCGCGGCCTGGTGCTTCATGTGGTCCTCGCCCCTACCTAAGACCGCCTTAGCTTCTAATCTCAGCTTCTGGCCTTCAGTCAATTTCATTATAGGTATCTTTCCTTCCACAGGCTTTACCTCTTTGTCTTTTGACTTGAGGTCCTTGGAATAGACCATACCAGGACCTTTCTCGTCCATAGTCAGTATCACGGAGCATTTGGCGCAGTTGCCTCCGCAGCAGTCACCTGGCAATTTGTAGCTCTTAAGATCAGTGGTCAGGGGCACTAGTCCTAATCGGTGCGCTATGTATTCGTCAAACAGCGCGGAAGTGTTCTCGTAAATATCCACTTCATCTATGGCCATTACAGGTATTTCGGCCATCATCGTCCTTCTCAGCGCGTTAGCAAATGCGGGCGTGCTGTCTTTAACGGTGAAAGTCAGTGTTTCATCGCTGACCTTTTTCATATTCTCTATCTTCATGTTATACCCTCCTTCCACGCCTTCCGCCGGGCTTCTGGGTGGTGTCGTGAGGTATCGGCGTAACGTCCTCTATGCTGCCGATCCTTATCCCGCTTCTGGCCAGCGCTCTAATCGCTGCTTGCGCTCCTTGTCCCGGAATCTTGGAGTTATGGCCGCCAGGCGCTCTGACCTTGATATGGACTCCGACCAGACCTTTGCCTAGCGCGGACTCGGCGGCCCTCTGCGCAGCTATCATCGCCGCGTATGGCGTGCCTTCCTTTCTGTCAGCATCAACGACTATGCCTCCAGAGCACTTGGCGATAGTCTCGGCTCCGGTCAGATCGGTAATAGTGATTATAGTGTTATTCTTCGATGAAAATATGTGAGCGACTCCCCATTTATCCCGCATTCAAACCCTCTCCAACTTCCGGAATCTCCTTTGCCCCCTCTAGCTCTTCCTTTATCTCCTTTACCTCGGCCACTTTCTTCTTCGGTTTTCTAGGGGCTCTCTTGGCCTTTGGCTTCTTTTCCGCTGGCTTTTCCTCTTTCTTCGGCTCCTCCTTCTTCTCTGCCACTGGCGCTACCTCGGGCTTTTTGGCTATCTCCATAGGTTTTCCGTACCAGTCAATGCCAGTCTCCTCCTCGTTCCCTATCATGACGCCGGGAGCGTCGACCCTCCTCTTGTTAACAGAAATATGGCCGTGGGTTATGAACTGCCTCGCCTGCGTCAGAGTGGTCGCCAATCCTTTTCTCCACACCAGCGTCTGAAGCCTTCTTGCCAATAGGTCCTCGGTCTTCAGCGACAGGGCGTCGTCCAATGTAGAGCTCTCCTTCAATAGCCCTAGTTTCTGCAGCTTTGACAGCAGTTTCTCCTCTTCACCCTTTCTCTGATTAATAGGAATGCCCACGAGACCCCGAGCCAGATACCTCAACTTCCTGATGGTAGAATCGGCCCTCCAGATCTCCTTCTTGTTCTTGAGGCCAAAACTGTCTATAAGCTTCTTCTCCGCGGCCAGTCGTTCCGATTCCCAAGGACGTTTCGGCGGCGTATATTTTTTCCTCAGCTTTCTAGGGTCTCCCATTCGCTCACTTCTTGCCTTTCCTTCCCTCTTCTTTCTTGCCGGTCACTGTCGGCATTACTTTCTTCTTGACCACTCCGAGAGTCATCCCCCTTCGTCCCATGGTCTTCGTTCTTTGGCCACGAACAGGCAACCCGAACATATGTCTGACGCCTCTATAGGATTTGATGTTCTTCTCTGCCTCTATGTCCTGCCGTATTGCAAAATCAAGGTCAGCCCCTATCAGATGCCTATTAGTCCCGGAGCTGTCTTTCCTTCGGTTAACCATCCAAACAGGGACGCCATAGCTAACAGGATTCAGCACTATCTTCTCCAGTTCGTCTAATTGGTCGTCGGTGAGATTGCCTATGTGCTCTTTCTTGTCTATATTCAGCTTGACCGCTGCTATAGTGGCGATAGAATCAGCCAGACTGACCCCCATGCCCTTAATCTGGTTCAGGGCTTTGGCTATGGGTAAGTCTCCCTTCATGTCCTTACCTGCGACTCTAACTATCCCTCTGAAGTCTGTTTTCGTCTTTTCCAAAAAATCTACCCTATCTGTAGGTCACTGCCTTGCGGCTCGCCAGTTGAAAAATCAAGAACAGTGTTATAGTTCTGTCTATCTTGGTATTTAAACCTTACCAATAGCCGTATTTAGAAAAAATAAAAGAAAAAGGAAAAGGTTAGGCAATTATTGTCCTGACGCTTCTTTCCAGAAGACCTTCAAGGCGACCAATATTGCGGCAGGTGAGACGAACAGCACTATGTACTTCAGCATCCCAGTAATGTACGCTCCTATTACTAACGGATTCAGAAGTGTGAAAGCTGCTGTGGCTCCGACTATCAAGGTGACGGCTGCCATCATAAAGGCCATCAATGCCTTTTCCTTTACATTAAACCAACCTACGATAACACCAAGCACTACCAGGGCAGCGCCTATCGCTGCGGTCGTGTCAGTTGTCATCGCACTGCCCGCTCCTTCGGCCATGCCTGCAAGGACGGCCACGATAACACCCACCACGAATGCCCAGTACCCTACTTGGTCCATCTGTGATTTGGCCATAATGTTTACCTCCTGATAGAGCAAAACGCAGTCTATTTATAAGCTTTTCGCTAACTTTACGTCTCTTGTCGTGTTTTTATCAGAACTAGTGCAAAAATCTTACCTTTTCCCGCGCTTCTCCTGGTTGATGCGGTAGGTCAGGTACGATAGTCGCTCGTTGTAGCCGCCCTTTCTATGCTTGATGGCCGCCAGGTCGCGCTCGAGGATGCGGACGACTTCCGGGCTGCTGTACTTCTTGCTCTTCAGCCTCTTTATCTTCTTCTCCAGTATGTCCCTGACGTCCATGAGCTCCGCTGCCTCTCTCATCATCTCGTCTTTCTTTTTCCTCAGGTTCTCCACAGTAGTCATACTATTACCCACTCATGTATCTGTCTGCCAGGTCGTCGAGCATCTTCTCGAGTTCCTCGTGCCTGTCGACGCCTATAACCTCGGTCTCTATCCGCAAGAACCCTTCGGTCATCTCAGCCTGCTGGGCCTCCGATAGGGAACTATCGGCCATCGGGAATAATGTGCTATTTTCATTGTCTATATGCGGGTCCAATAGCCTGACATATTTCATGGCGTTCTGGCTGATTTTAGCCAGCGCCTCTATATCGTTGCTCTTATAGGAATTGACCGCTTCGGCGAACGCCCTGACGTACTCCCGCCCCATATCATGCTCTATAAGCAATACCCTGATCAGGTCTTCAGCGCCAGTTATCTTCGCCCCTTTCATGATAGGAAAAAGCACGTCTTCCTCTTTCCCGTGGTGGCACTTGTCCGCAAAGCCGCGGATGAACTCTATCGCCATGTCCAGATGCTCCGGTTCTACGGCCTCGCCAGAGTCTAATTTCTTGCATATCTTCTCGAGAATCCTGAGCATCAGCTTTATTTTTCCATGTTCCTGCTTCAGGTCTAGCGTTCCTTTCATGCTATCACACGCTGAGTGTGGGCGTGCAAACACAGGTTATGCCCACACACATTTTTTTATTGTGTATGTTTTAAGGCAGCGCTATTTTAAAAGCAGCACTATTTCTGCAAGAACGAGCTGGAAATTAGCAAATAGCGCTTCCAGTACTACCGCCTGATAAATTTATATATACATAAGTAATAACTTATATATGAATATCAAGATTCTGAAGGCGGTGTCTGACGGAACACGGTTCAAAATAATTAATACGCTTAAAGACGGCGAACTATGTGTTTGTTATTTTCCGCAGCGGTTAGGCATCTCTCAATCAGCGACTTCTCAACATTTTAAGGTATTACGTTCAGCAAAATTAGTGAATATGCGGAGAGAAGGCACAAAAAGATTATATCGCTTATCCGCCAAGGGCCGCTCAGTACTTGAGGATATCCTGACATGGTGATTGCTATGAGAGTTATTGTTTATACAACACCGATATGCCCCTACTGTATACTTGTAAAAAACTTCTTGAAGCAGAACAAGGTCCAGTTTAGCGAGATTGACCTGTCTACAAACAAACGTGCTGCCGAAGAAATTGTAAAAAAATGCGGCGCGTTATCTGCACCAATAATAGATGTTGACGGAAATATTGTTGTCGGGTATGATACTAAAAAATTGAAAGAATTGCTTGGGTTGTAATGCTTATGCTATCTGCAATAAGGGAATTTTTGACCCCGAAATTTAATTTAGCATTAGTTCTTGCACTGCTCATAGTGGGAGCCGCTTTGGCATTCACCGCGTCTCCCGAAAGTGTTGTCGAACCAACCGGCTTGACCATAAACTACTTTTATCTGCCCACCTGCCCGCACTGCGCTGAGCAGAAGCCAATCATCTATGAGCTACAGTCTGAACTGACAAATGTAACATTTGTTATCCATGACGCATCAACCCCCGCCGGCTCAAGCCAGTTCTATCAACTTGCAACCTCCGCAGGAATGGACATTTCGCAGCTCGCAGTCCCAACGACTTTCGTGGGCAAGCGCCCATTGGTCGGGATACACACAAAGGAAGAGATTATCAACGCCATTTTTGACTGCCAGGCTACTTGCATGGGTCAAACGGAAGAAAAAAGCACCGTGCAAGAAATCAATACGAGCTTTACTGATTTTGATTTGCCTATTTTGGGCAGAACAAATCTGATGGCGATTTCACTGCCAACGCTCGCCGTTACTCTTGGGCTCGTTGACGGCTTCAACCCCTGCGCGATGTGGGTGCTCGTTTATCTAATTGCATTATTGATGAACCTGAATGACCGAAAAAAGATATGGGTTATCGTGGGCAGCTTCGTTTTTGCCTCTGGCGTCCTTTATTTCCTGTTTATGACCGCGTGGCTTAATGCGTTCCTCTTGCTAGGGTATATCCAAATCGTGACGATTGCAATCGGGCTTGTGGCCCTCGGGGGAGGTATACTAAACTTAAAGGAGTATTTTACAACCAAGGGCGCACTGACATGTAAAGTTGGTGACGAGAAATCGCATAAGAAGACAATGCATCGGATAGAGAGCATAATCGCAAAACCGCTGTCAATCAGCGTGATACTTGCCATCATCGCGCTTGCGTTTGTAGTAAACTCGGTCGAGTTCGTCTGTTCTGCAGCGATACCTGCCGTGTTCACCCAGGTGCTGGCGCAAGCAAGCCTGTCCACACTCGAGCATTACCTGTATATAGGATTATACGTATTTTTCTTTATGCTGGACGATTTGATCGTATTCGGGCTTGCGGCATTTGCAGTCAGCAGCGGCATCGGCGAGAGATACGCCAAATATTGCAAGGTGCTCGGGGGAGTAATATTATTTGCCCTCGGACTTTTGCTGCTTTTTGCACCGCACCTTCTGAGATGACTTTTTATATTGCTGGTGATAAAATGAAACGCAAACAAACAGATTGGTTCCCAACTATCGATTACACCAAATGCAGCAGCTGTATGGCGTGCGTCAATAAGTGCACGCACGGGGTGTACGCAATCCGTGGCACAAGACCCGTGGTGGTGAAACCAAACAATTGCATTTTCGGCTGCACTGGCTGCCAACCGGTCTGTCCGACAGGCGCAATCACGCACCCAACACCAGTAAAGAGTAGTATGTCTACAAAAAACGACAGCAATGGCGCATGTTGTTGTGAATGTGATAGAACACAACATAACCATAAGGGATGATGCTATGAAAATAGAGATTTTTGGCAGTGGTTGCCCAAAGTGTATCGAACTTGAAAAGCGAGCAAAAGAAGCCGTTTTAAGAGCAAAACTGAACGCGACATTTTACCATATCTATGATATAGACAAGATAGTTGAACGGGGGATTTTTGTCACTCCTGCGCTGGTTGTTGATAGCGAGATATTGTTTGAGGGCAAGCTTCCAAGCGTCGATGAGCTAGTTATTGCACTTACTAAGCGATGATGCCATGGACCTGTTAGTTATGCTTTTAGCGGGGACAGCAGCCCTATATGAGTATGCTATAGCCCATACGCTGTTTTGCTTAATCCCAGCGTTTTTTATCGCAGGAGCCATGTCGGCATACATCCCGAAGACTCTGCTGCTCCCCTATCTTGGCCCCAAATCGCCCAAGCATATTGCATATCCCATCGCAGTCGTTTCAGGTCTCCTTCTGGCAGTCTGTTCGTGCACAGTCCTGCCACTCTTTGCAGGAATAAAAAAGAATGGTGCAGGCATAGGGCCAGCAATTGCATTCCTTTATACCGCACCCGCAACAAACATCGTTGCGGTGCTATACACCGCAAGTCTTATAGGGGCAGACGTGGCTTTTGCAAGAATAGCCTTTTCAGTGCTATTCGCAATCTTAATCGGCATTACAATCTCAAGATTTTTCGGCGAGCCCGACTCGCCGTCATCAAAAGAAAATTTTGTGAAGAAAGAAAGTCATAACCTTCGCCGTTTGCTTTACCTTTTCGTCGCATTAATCGCAATACTCCTCATAGGCACGCGGATCAGCGAAGAAATTCTCAAATATGCCCTGAGTCTGTTGATGGTTGGGGTAATCGCACTGATTTTGAAACGCTATTTCTCAAAAAGCGAGTTTTTTGCTTGGATGACAGAAACATGGGGGTTCACTAAGACCATTTTCCCCTTGCTGTTGATTGGTATTTTCTTCTCAGGGATAATCAGCGTGTTAATCCCGGCCGATTTTGTATCAGCTTATCTAGGAAACAATTCGCTGATGGCGGTGATTTTGCCCGTTTTATTCGGCATTTTCGTGTATTTTCCGACTCTGGTGGAGGTCCCAATGGCAAAAACGTTCCTTCTGCTCGGCATGGCGAAAGGACCCCTGCTCGCATACTTGCTGGCAGACCCAGTTATTTCTCTCCCGAGCATCCTGGTTGTGAGAAAAATTATGGGCAATGCGCGAACACTTGCATATGCCTCACTCATCCTCGTTTTATGCGTTGGCGCAGGCTTGCTGTTCGGAAGCATCACTACCAGTCCCGGTATACCTGCCCCAAATGTGAATGCAAGCAGTTTCCAGAACTTAACCGGTGCCACGAATTCAACGACCCTGACGCTCATAAAGTTTCATGGTTATCAGCAATGCAGTTCATGCATCAATCTGGGCAAATTTGCGAATTCTACGCTAAACGAGGTATACTCTGCTGAGCTGGCATCGAGCCAAATACGCTACTTTGACATAAATGCTGAAGCCGAGGCAGATAATTGGTTAGTCCTGAAAGTTAAGCCTACGTACGCTTCCTTATACCTCATAGTAAACGAGAGCGGATCCGAGTCCGTCAAAGAGCTTTCTCAGGCATGGTATTACACCGGAGATGAAACGGCGTATAAGGAATACTTGACGGGAGTTATTGAAAGCTATCTAAAGTGATTTATGTATGGATGTGATGTCTCTTCTTGGACAGGCGGTAATCTCAAGCCCGCCGTTATTGGCTAGTTTCTTGCTTGGAGTGATGACTTCAGTAAGCCCATGCCCGCTAGGCTCCAACATTGCAGCTGTTGCGTTCCTATCACGAGGCACAAAATCGCACAAGAATATAGCAGTAACCTCTCTAGCGTATTCCGCTGGCCGTAGCCTGACTTACATGCTTTTTGCAGCCATCGTGGGCTTTGCAAGCGCAGCGGCAGCGCAGTTCTTTGTCCCCCTACAATACCACTACAATCTCATTCTCTCGGCAATCCTGGCTATCGCCGGTTTGGTGCTTCTTGGAAAGCTTAATCCAAGTTTTGATATTGTGAGCGCAGGAAAGCTCAAATTTTTGGCTGAAAAGGGGATGCTTGGCGCCTTCCTTCTTGGAGCGGGCTTTGCCCTGATTTTCTGTCCGATAAGCGCAGCGTTGTTCCTGGGTGGGGTTGTACCTCTAGTGGTTTCAACACAAGACTGGTTTTTTATTCCGATTGCCTACGGTATAGGGACCGCCATGCCCGTCTTAATCCTACCCCAGATAGCCCATATCGCGAAGAAAGCAGGAAAAAGTGGCAGCATTGGAAAAATTAGCAAAAAATTAAGCATGTTAACAGGGATTATTTTCATCATTGCAGCAGTCTATTACTTCCTACTTTGGCTGAGAGTTTTTTGAATCGCTGTTGCGCTTTATGCCTTTATTGCGTTTTGAATCATGGTTTTCGGGACATAGGCATTTTTTCCGTGATAGACATAGGCACGGCAACACCGAATCTAAAAGTAACTTGTAAGTGGGACATCGCTGAGTGTGGGATTCGAACCCACGCTCCCGTAAGGGAACTCGCTTGCTAGCATTGGTTTCCAGGCGAGCGCATTACCGCTTTGCTAACTCAGCTCACACAAGCACTTTTTCCAGCTTGACTATAGGATTACGTTTCTGATTAATTATATTCCTAGAGTCAAATAAAGCTTTCCCAATCGCTATTAGTCTCTCGCCGCTCATTATAGCCAGAACACCATCCCTATTGAACTGGCCCGCTGTCTTTTCTAGCCCCGGCGCCATCAGGTCCGCTCCTTTGGCTATGTTCTCTGCCGCCTTCTCCTTGACATAGACTCTGGGCCAGTTCTTCACCGCATACTCTACCGGCTTGATTATCTGATTGAGCAGCTCTGGTTTTTCCTTGGAGAGCGCGCATGCGTCCTTGAGCTGGACGAGAGAAATGCATTCTTGCTCTGTAAATTCTCCGACTCTGGTCCGCCTCAGTTCTTCCATGCTGGCTTTGGTGCCCAGCACATGACCCAGATCCTCTACCAGTTTTCTGACATAAGTACCGTGCTGGCATTCTATCCGGAACAGGGCGCGCTTGCCTATGGTCTCTAGCAGCTCTATCGAGTATATCTTCCTCGTCCGCGTGACCTTAGACACGGCCGAGTGTTCGGGCGGGGTCTGGTATATCTCGCCGACAAAGCTCTTCAGTACCTCTTTAAGCCTATCGTCATCGACTTTCTGGTCAAGCTTCATCAGGCAGATGTACTCTTTGTCGTGGATCTGCAAATACTCCAGCAGCTTTATCCCCTTGCCGATAAGGATTGGCAAGACTCCTGAGACATTAGGGTCTAGCGTACCACAGTGTCCAGTCTTCTCGCCCAATATCTCGCGTACCCAGACAGAGACGGTGTTGCTTGTTGGCCCTTTCGGCTTGTTTATCAGAATCAGACCGTTCATTTCTTTTCCTCAGCCTTCTTGGGAGCTTTCTTGGCTTTGGGCTCTTCCTTCCTTATGGGCACTATGACCGCTCCCTTCTTGGACGTCGGCTCCAGATGTTTGATGTTTATCTTTCTCTGCTTGACACTCTCGCCGGATATCATGACGAAGTTCTTGTCGATTATCTCGTTAACGACTACCTCTTTCCCAGAGTCGCTGCCCGCTCTTACTATACATATCCTTCCAGCATCCATTATCATTTTCTCACCCTCAAAGAAACCATCTTCTCGATGAGCTCGGCGATGTGCTCTGAGCTCCAATGAGAAGTGTTGATCACAAAATCGTAGATGTCCTTGTCCTGGACATAATCGAAGCCGTAGATGTTGCGCCACTCCTTGCGCTCCAATTCCTCTCGTTCCTTTATGGACTTCAGGGCTCTGGCCTTAGGTATTCCCTCTCTGCCGGCTATCCTTCCCGCCCTGACCTCCAGAGGGGCTACCAATAATATCTTGAGGTGCGCCCATGGTATCTGGAACGCGCTCAGCTTGCCATTGACCACGAGGTTCTTATGCTTCCTGGCCATCTCCTTCTGCATCTGGTCCAGCCGGTTATGAAAGAGCTTCCATTCGTGCGGGCTCTTCATGCCCTTTATCCAGGCTTTTTCGAACTCGGCGCTTGGTATGCCCTCCTCTTCGGCCAGCCGCTTGTGCAGCTCTCCCACAGTGACCAATTTGTATTTGAGTTTCTTCGCTAGACTCTCGGCAACCGTAGTTGCTCCGGCGCCAGGCACCCCGCTGACAGTTATTATCATTTCTTCCCCCTCGTGATTACCTTATAAATCATCTCGAAGCACAGGCCCGCGATTATAGCGACGAGGAAATACCACCAGAACCAGCCCAGTGTCCCTATGACCGGCAGGGTTATGACCGTGCTCTCTCCCGCATATTTCTGCTGGAGCAGGAAGAATATTATGATTATCGGCAGGAATGTGAACAGCATCGGCTTGAAGCTGCCCGACATCATCTCCATAGAGAGCGCCATGACCTCTTTCTGCTCGTGCTCCATCTTGTCTATGAGCGCTTTATCCCCGCTCTTCTTGGCCTCGTTGTACCTCTTCTGGAAGTTGGATACCTTCTCTTTTATCTCTTTCATCCTCTTCTGGTTAGTGACTTTCTTGTTGACGATGGCAGAGGCTATGGATATGACCATCGCTATGACCGCAATCTCAACAGCTATCGGACTCATTTGAAAACCTCTCTGAGCTTTTCTGCAGATTCTAGTATCCTGCCCTGCTCATTGACTATTATCTTGAAAAGGCAGCCGGCCAGCGCGGAATAAGCGGCGACAAAGGCTCGGTTGATGTTCTGGTACTCTATGACCTGCTCCGCTCCGCCAAAATCAGCTCTCATTCTGGTCGGGTCCTGCTTGCGCCTTAGCTCTATGTCCGATGGTCTGGCCTCTATGACAACGATAGCTTTAGGGTTCAGCTTCTTTAGGACATTTTCAGGCAGGCCCGGATAGTAGCCATCAACGCGCTTTATGGCGGCGTGCGTGTCCACGACTATGTCCCCGCCCATCTTCGCTATCTTTTCCGCAGCCTTCTCCTGTATCTGTTTATAGGCCTCTAATCCTATCCTGGTCCTCATCTCGTCCTTGTCCTTTACCAGACCCATAGACTTGGCTATCTCGAACATGACGTCTCCGAAGACGACGACCTTGATGTTCCTGCCCCTGATCGCCTCGTTCAGGACAGTGGTCTTCCCAACGCCCGGTGTCCCCGTGACTATATAGATTGCCATAGCATCACTGAAATTATGTTTTTAGGTATTATTAAGACTCGCCGAAAATCGCCTTTAGCGCAGGTATGGTCTCGAAGGCCTGTTGCGCGGCTAGCTCCTCATACATACGATACAGAATACCTACGGTAAGCAGGATTCCAGTACCAGTTCCCAGCGCGCCGGTAAGGTCGGCAAGTACAGCCAGCCCGCCTACTGCCGCCGAACCCAGTATGGTTATCATCGGAATATATCTCTCTAGGACCATCTCTATGACACGGGGGTCACGCCGGAACCCGGGAACATGGAGCCCAACGTTCTGGAGTTGGCTGGCTACTTGCTTGGCTCCCATGCCGCTCATCTCGACCCAGAACTTGCCGAAGACGATGCAGAACACCATCATGGCCAGTGTGTAAACGAGTATGTTTAGGAGAGCATCGCCGCTTCCAAGAGTCAGACCCACCCTCGTCGGGGTCGAAAGGTCGCCGTAGGGCGCCCGAAGATAATAGGCCATTCCGGATACAGCCTGATTGTTGGAGAAATGGCCGAGCAGCGGGAAGCCCATGCCCTCGAAAGCCACGCCCCACAGCTGGATGTTGGCGAACAGGGCCGCGGCCAGGATGACCGGGATGTTGGACACGTAGAAGAACTTCAGGGGGTATTTCGCCCCGTAGCCACGTATCTTCCCGAAAGTCAGAGGCACCTCCAGCTTTATGGATTCGGCATAGACTACAAGCAAAAAGACTACCACCGTGAATATCAGCGGATAGACCGCGTCCTCCGAGACATCTCCGGTTATGGCGCCTTGGAGTATCTGTGGCACTTTTCCGATGAAAGTCCCTGTCCCTGGTGAGCTTACCCAGGAGAATGCGGACCAGATGATGCTGAACGATACGCCTGCTGCGATGAACAGCCCAATGCCTGACCCTATCCCGTATTTAGAGACCACCTCGTCTAGATAGAGCAAAACTATGGCCCCGGCGGCGAGCTGTGCAATCACCAGAATCAAGTTCAAGGATCCCGGGTTGGACGGCACGAAGCCCGAGGCCACATAGATGCCCGCCTCGAAGAAGCAGAAAGCTATCGCCAGTATCTTCTGAGTGCCCTGAAACAGTTTTTTCTGCTCCGGTTCCTGCAGGTTTATGTTTATTATCTTCGCGCCCACAAGCAACTGGAGTATGATGGAAGCCATGACGATAGGTCCGATACCCAACGTGGCCAGGGTACCTATCTTAGACGCGGTGATGAGTTGCAGGTTTGAAAGAAAGCCAGTTTGAGACGTTGCGCCCATGCCGATAGGCACTATGATTCCGAGAATGGCGAAAATCAGAAGAGCTGCGCCGGTCCACATCAGCCTGGTCTTTAGGACGGGTTTCTCTTTTGGCGCCTCTACTTCCGGCATTATGTTTATCAACGGCTTGAGTATCTCGAGACCCATGCTTATACCTCAATCGCTTCTCCACCCGCTTTTTCGATTCTCTCTTTAGCCTTCTTTGAGAATGAATGCGCTTTTATCTTTAACGGTCGCGACAGAGCGCCGCCGCCCAGGACTTTGTCAAACCCCAGCTTTGTGATGTCGATCTCCTTATCGGCTAATTTGTCTAGTTCATCGAGGTTGATCCCCTTATCCTTCTTGTAAAGGCTGACGAAGCCGCGCTTGTTTATCCTCCAAGGCTCGTATTTCCTGACATGAGCGATATTAGTAGTGAAAGTCCTCCTGTTCGTCTTGCGGCTGCCCTTGCCTCTCCTGTTCTTGGAAGCGCCGCCGCCATGAGTCCTCTTGCCACGCATGCGGTATATTTTTCCCCTGTGCCTTCTCATATCATTCTCTCCAAGAGCGCGTTTATCTTGTCCCCGCGATTACCTAAAGTGCCTTTCTCTGTATACGACCTCTTGATGCCCTCATAGCCTCGCTTGGGCGGATGGAGCCTGAAAGTCGGATTGATGTTATATTCTTTGAGTTTTTTCTTGCCAGTGAATATCTCGTCTACTATCTTGTCCGCTTCTTTGAGCTGCAGCCTCTTCTGGCCGGAGCGCCCCCATTTCACGAGCATCTTCTTGAATACCTCTTTGGTTATCGTTCCGTAGGTGACGTGGTCCTTGATCTTGTGCAGCATTCCTATATAGGTCTCGGTCTCCGGTATCACGACGCAGTTGTTTACGGTCTTCAGGTTCAGCATCAGCATGGTGTCCTCTATATCACCTTTCGTCTTGACTTCCCCCCTTACCCGTATTATCGCAATCATACCTTACCAACTTCCCTCGTGAGTTTCGCTCTTCTAGTCTTCCTCAGAGCCTCTAACGTCGCCATGGCGAAATTGAGCGTAGTCGAGGTCTTTCCAGAGGCTCTTGACCACACGTCCTTTATGCCGGCCAGCTCCAGGACCTTCTTGGCCGCGTCTCCCGCGACTATGCCCGTCCCTTTCGGCGCAGACTTAAGCTCTATCCTGACGGATGAGTACCTTCCAGAGATGGCGAAAGGTATCGAGTGCGGCTCATCGCACCTGCATTCCCAGCTGCCACAGCCTCTTCTGACGTGGATTAGATTCTTTTTTGCATTGCGGATGGCTCTCTCGATGGTGGGCCTTATCTCTAGCCCTTTGCCTGTGCCCACTCCTACATAGCCGTCCTTGTTGCCAACGACGACAGCCACTGTGAACGAACCCTTCCTGCCCGAGTCTGTGGTCCTCTGCACAGTCCTGATATTGATCACGGAGTCATGGAGATTAGGCACCAATCGGTCGGTTATCTCCGGCTCGAGGATGGCCATGTTCTTCTCGTAAATCTGTTCCATAGTGGTTATCTCGCCGGCAGCCACGCGCTTGCCGAGATTCGTCTTCGGCATCCATGTCCTGATTTCTTCTTCAGCCATGTTTCTCACTCAAAATCTTCTTCTTGACATCATCGACCTTTAAGTCGGTTTTCTTGTAATCGCTAATTGATTTGCCCAATACGCGCTCATCTTTTGGCAGGACCCCTTTGTCATGAGGTATCTCCATCCCCGCCTCCAGTGCGCCCTTCAATACAGCGTATACGTTAGAGCCCCGCACCGGCGTGTGCAGCCCCATATCCAATACAGCATCTTTCGCTTTCTTGGCTATAGCCTTTTTTCCGCATAACAGACCGGTGAGATAGGCGGCGCAGACATTGCCCCTGTGCCCCTTATAGCCGAGTTTCTTCAGCTCCAGGGAGGTCGTGTTGACTATAGTCTCATCGCCCTTCGGGTTGTATCTGACTATCTGGGCCACGACCTCGTTGTTCGATATCCTTACGACTAGCCGGTTCTTCCCCGACTTGAGCAGGTTCAGGCGCTTGCCATAGTCTGTCTTTCCCTCTCTCCTTCTCCTCATTTTTGTCTTGTAAGTTGTGGTACGGCTCATTTTTTCACCGATAGTTCGTGCTCCTTTATATAGAGCGTCAAGTGGCCTTTATCTCTAAAGTAGCCACCCTTGATCATGTTGTATAACTTCCTGTAGGCGCCGGTCTTCAGTTCAGGCTTAAGGAGCTTCAGTTTTCTCCTAAGTCCTCTTACCCTCCTCATCCAGAGCTCTTTTCTAGGAGTTCTTGCCTTCTTGCCTCCCTTCCTTGTGCCAGACCCTTTCCTGAGCCCCTTCTTTTTCTGGATCTTGGTCTTCCTCGCCCTGACTTTGCTCACGCCGAACTTTGGCTTGATGATTATCTTCCCCTGCTTTACCAGAGACCTAACATCGTCTCTAGTCATGGCCTGGCCCGCTTTCTCTCGGTCCTTGATTCTGACCCGGCTGACGCCTATCCCGAGCACCTTCGAAGCCAGTTTCTTCACCTGATTCAGTTCCATATTATCACTTGTTCAGCATCTTGAGTTTCATCTCTCCCGCTTTCTTGACGATATCCGCCCTTTTGCGCTTGCCGACGGAAGAGCCTATACGGACCGCAGTTGTCTTGTTGTCTAATCCGGCCAGCATGTGAACGTTATAGACTAACGCCTCTCTGAAGCCGCTCGGATGAAGTCCTCTAATCCTCTTGTCCTGGCGGTAGCCTATCTCCACCCTATGCCCGCGCGAGGCGACCTTCCTCTTCTGGTGCGAATCCTTCCCTCTAGGTCGTCTCCAGCCGAGCTTGCCGATCCTCTTGAAATGGTGGCTCAACTGTCGATGCCAGTGCGGTTTCTTCTTTTTCTTAAGCGCCATGTTTGTCATCCTTGCTGGTTATGTAAATGCCGTCCTGGAATACCCTGATGTCTTTTTTCCTGATTTTAGTCGCGGACTCTATATTGGCTGCGGTCTGGCCCACTTCCTCTCTGTCCAGGCCCTTCAAGACTATGTCCTGGCCTTTTATATCGACCTTGACCTCGCCATGCACTTCGGCGTATCTCGGCGTCTTCTCGCCGGCGAAGTTCTTTATGACGACTCTCTTCCCCTCGACGCTGGCATTGATGGGAAAATGGGCATATAGTATCTTCATCTTGTACTCATAGCCTTTCGTCACGCCGCGTATCATGTTCCTGACATGCGAGGCGATAGAGCCTACGATGGCTTTATCAGCTTTTCTCTTCGAGTCTTTCCTGAGCACCAGCAATCCTTCCTTCATCTCGTACGTGGTCTGGTGCAGGTCGAACTTCCATTTCAGTTCGCCCAATTTGCCTTTAACGATGGCATAATTTCCCTCGATCTTGACTTCCACATCCTTTGGTATCTCGACCTCGTACTCTATCATGATATCACTAATATATGAACGCCAATAACTTCCCGCCGGTGTGCAGCTGCTTCGCCTCGTGATGGCTGACTATGCCATGCGGCGTAGAGACGATCAGCACGCCAAAATCTCTCGCCGGCAAATATCTCTTCTCCCATTTAAGGAACTCGCCATGTCCCACCGAATAGCGCGGCCTGATCACCTTGCAGTTGTTTATCTTGCCGACCAGAGTCACATTATAGATGCCCGACTTCCCGTCGTCTATGAACTCAAATTCGCCTATATACCCCTCTTTCTGCATAATCTTCAATACGCTGCCGAGCATCTTTGAGGCTGGCTGTATCTCGCACTCCTTCTTGCCGAGCAGCTCATGATTCTTCAAAGTGCTGAGCGCGTTAGCTAAAGTATCCATAGTCTCACCCGTATTTCTTGAACCCCAGCCTTTCGGCCCTCTCCCTGAAGCATTCCCTGCATATCTGTAGTCCATATTTGCTTATCAGGCCGTCCTCTCGTTTGCAGAACTGGCAGAATCTCTTTCCCTCGCCCTTCCTGGGGTTCTTGTATTTCTGAGGTCTCGGGACTTTGTTCATTCTACCACCACATTGAAATTCTTCTTGAAGTATTCTAATGATTCGGCTTTAGTGACGTTGTGTTTCTTCGGAATATGGCCAGTTTTCCTCTTTCTCTTCTTTACCCTATAGCCCCATTTCTGGACGGTGGCGCTCACATCGAAGCCCAATATGCCTATATCCGGGTCGTACTTGAAGCCGGGCACGTCTATGTACTCGTGTATGCCGAAAGAGAAGTTGCCCATGTTGTCGAAATCTGACTCGGTCACTTTCCTGTCGCGCGCATCCAATGCCAGGTTCAGGAAGTCAATGGCCTTCTTTCTGCGGAGCGTCACTTTCGTCCCTATAGCCACACCGGGCCTTACGTTCCAGGTGGGTATCCGTTTCTTTCCTAAAGTCTCTATAGGTTTTTGGCCCGTCAGCTTCTCGAGCAGCTTTTTGGCTTTTTCGAGCTTCTCGCCAGTGGTCCCAACGCCTATATTGACCGTGACTTTCTCAATCGAAATCATGAAATCACTCTAGTGTTATCTCCGGCTTGTCTCTCCCTATCAAGAACAGGTATCTCTTCGGCACGTTGAAGGTCTCGCCCTCCTTCTCCATGACCACTAGAGACTCCCTGGCAGCCGTGCCTTTGATCTCTTCCTTTATCTTGCCTGTCTTTCCGGCGTGCTTCCCCTTTATCACATAGGCAGTATTCCCTTTCTTGAACTCGAAATGATCCAGGATTTTCTGCTCCGGAACGGCCATCTTGACGACATCGCCTGTCTTATAGTCTTTGTCAGCCAATTGTGTCCTTCCATCGTGCAGGCCGATCATCTTCTTGCCCTTCTTCGCTACAAACTTCCTCTCGATCCTGCAGAGCTTGAACTTCTGCTCCTTGATCTTCTGGAGCTGGATCCTGCCGTATTTATCGTAAGTGATCAGATAGTGCTCATCAACTTTCGGGATAGAGAGAACGTCCATAAAGCCGACAGGGAATTTCGGGTCCTTGACTATCCGCCCATCGACCAGTATCTCGTTCGTCTTGATCAGTCTTTCGGCTTCTCTAATCGAGCCGGCTTTCTTCAAGACTATCGTCAGGATTGTAGTCAATGGCAGCGAGCCCTCCAGAGAGTGGGGGCCCGGCCTTGGCTTCGCTATCCAGACACGGTCCTTTCGTTCGATGTTCCAGGACTTAGGGGCCCCGAGCTTCTTCAGATGCCTTCTTCCGCCTTTGTTTCCCATATCATCTACCTATCGATTTTTTCCTCTTCTCATCAGTTGACTTAAGTTCCATAATCATGACATTTGACGGATGGATCGGAATGGACTTCTCCTTTCCGTTCGGCTTCTTGACCACCACTCCCTCCACGCCTATCTTGTAATACTTATAGTCGATCATCGTGACTTTGCCTTCCTTGCCATAGTATTCTCCGCGCATGATCTTGACTTTGTCTCCCTTCACCAGAGGCACGTTCCTTTTCTTGGTGGTCTTGCGCAGCTCGTCCGATAGTCTAGCGGACATCTGTTTCCTCCTCTTGTGCAATGCCAGGTTATACCGCCTCTTTCTCTGCTTCCTCGGCTGTTTTGTCTTCACCATAGTCACACCACGTTCTTGGATATCGTCGCTATCTTAGGGAACCTCTCGGCGACCTCTTTAGCCACGACGCCCTTGATTTCGGAAGCCTGCGGCTCGTTCTTCTCGTTGATCAGCACGCAGGCATTATCTTCAAACGCTATCCTCTCGCCGGTGAATCTTCGATACTCTTTTTTCTGGCGGATTACGACGGCTCGGACTATCTTTTTTCTCATGTCCACTTTGCCCTGGATCACGGCGGCCGAGAAGATGTCTCCGACCCCTATGTCCGCCAATCTGCCCCTCCTTCCTCGGTACTTCGCTTTGGAGATCATCCTCAGCATCTTGGCGCCAGAGTTGTCATCCACCTTCAGTATGGAGCCGGGATGCATGCCTCCGTAGATGTGAGCAGCTATCGCTTTCATTTTATCTTCTCCAGCACCACATGGGCCTTAGTCTTGGACACTTTCCTGCACTTGCCCGCGATTATAGTATCGCCGGTGTGTATGTCCATGCACGGCGGCTTATGGACCGATATCCTTGTCTTACGCCTCTCGTATCTCTCGTATTTAGGGACATAGTTCAGGTACTGCTTCTCGATTATCACAGTATTCTTAGGCTTGTCGCTAACCACAACCCCCTTTATAGTCCCGCCATAGACCCGGAGCTTTCCGTGCTTCGGGCAGTTCTTGTCGTTGCATTCTACCATATTATCACTCAAGCGAAATCTTTCCAATACTTTTTAATCCTGTCCTCAGGACGATAGACTAAAACTCTACCGTCGATGTCGTGCTCTCCGTCCGAATAGAAACGGAACACGCAGAGCTTCTTAGAGACTACTCTCTCTTTAGAGCCGACCTCTATCACGAAGGTGTTGAGCGTCTCGTCGATTATAGTCCCCCTCAAGCCGATCAGCTCTCGGCGGGTGCTCTTGATGATTTTGACCTCTAGCCCTATGAGCTCATCCATTACGAGTCTGTCCATTCACTTCACATCTATCTGGTCTGCGCGGTAATTCTTGCTCACGAGGATGTCCTTAATCTTGTCGCGATGGTCGCCCTGCAGCTCTATCCTGCTGTCTTTCAGAGTGCCCCCGCAGGCCAGTTTTCTCTTCATCTCCTTGACCAGGTCCTTCAGGCCAGCCGTTTCTTCGAAGCCACGGATGATGGTCAGGAAATTCCTGCCGTGCCTTCTCTCAAGGTAGACCTCGATACGTTCCTCGCTTTTTGATATTTCCTTGCAGGCGCAAATCTCTTTTGGAAGACCGCATATTGCGCACGTTTCACTCATTTTTGTTTTTTACCTCCCTCTCTTTCATGCATTATGGTTAATATTCTTGCTATGGTCCTTTTTATCTCTTTTATCTTCCCCGAGTTCTCCGGTTTCGTGCCTGACGCTACCGAGCCTTTCTCGACAGACAGCTCACTCTTTAGCTGCTTCAGTTTGTCTCTTAGCTCTTCGCTTCCTAGGCTTCTTATCTCCTTTCTCTTCAGTATGGACAAATTCCTCACCTATTATCTCCGGTTTTTTAACTTCCTCAACTTTCTTCGTCTGTTCGAAAAACTTCTTGAGGTCTATCTTGTCTGGGAAGATAACGTCAGAGGGCGCTATCCTCACTGTTATCCCTATGATCCCCTGCTTCAAGATGGCCTTTTCGAACGCCTCTTTTATGAGCTTGACTGAGTCCCCTGATTTTTTGACATATCCCTTCATTATGCGCTCGGACCTTGCCTGCGCGCCCTTGCTCTGGATTTTGCCCTTGGCTATGATCTCCACGCCCATAGCACCAGCGCCCATCACCCTCTCCGCCGCTTTCTGCAATACCCTCTTCGGTTTTAGGCCGCGCTCGAGCATCCTCGCGATCCAACGCGCGATGACTCTGGGCTCAAGCGATGTGTTCCTTACATCAGCCACCTCTATCTGCGGGTTCTCTATCCCGAGCTTCTTCTCTATCTCAGCCGTAAGGTCCTGGATGGTCTTGCCTTTCCTGCCGATTATCAGACCAGGGTTCTCAGCTATAATGCCGATCCTGGTGGCTAGGGTGCTTCGCTGGATATCGACGGATATAATCCCGGCTCTTTCTAGTTCCTTCCTGACATAGTCTACCACTTTCAGCATCCTTATGTTCTCGTTTATGAATTTTCTCTCTATCATCAGTATTCCCTCAGTATTATCTCAACGTTAGTTAACTCCATGTTGTGCGTTCTAGGACTGCCTTTCCCGCCCTTCGGCCTGATTCTAGGAAATTCGAGCGCCTTGTTGGCTGTAGCGTGCTCAATCTTCAGCCTCTCGTCGTTTAAGCCTTTATGTTCGGCGTTGGCTTTGGCGTTCTTCAGCAGCTCTATTATCTTCTTAGCCGGCTTTCTTGGATACTTGCCAGGCTGTCCGCCGCGCTTATGTCCTATTTTGGTCTTGTATCTCCTGAAAGGGACGAAAGCCTCTTTAGTGATGACCTTCTCGAGATAGGCGATGGCCGCGTCCACCTTCATCCCCTTTATAGCATAACAGACTTCGTTAGATTTCTTGAAAGACATGTTGATCTCTTTGCCATAGGCCTTGGCTGTCTTTTTCTCATCCTCTTCGTCCAGCTCGTAACTGTAAGGCATCTATTTCACCGATATGAACTTTGTCCCTCTCGTAGCCCCTATCCCAGGACCGGAGTGGGTGACTCTCTCGCGCGTAAGCGAAAATTCACCCAGATAATGGCCCAGCATCTCCGGCAATACATCAACTATATTCCAGTCTTTTCCATCGTGCACCATAAACCTCTTCCCGACCATCTCCGGCACTATTATCATGCTCCTGACATGCGTCCTAATCATCTTGTCCGGCTTCGCATTCCTGATGGTCTTTAACAGGATTTTCTGCGAGTCGTTCAGGCCGCGCTTCAGTGACCTTCTTTTCCGCGCTGGCAACAGCTTCATGAACTCTTCGAGAGGCATGTTCTTCACTTCCTCCCATGTCTTGCCGTGGAAATAGAATACCTTTGCCATTATCTCTTCCTTCTTCCTGTTCTCTTAGCGCCGAATGAGCCGACGTGCTGCCCTGGCGCGCCACCGACTCCCTTTGGCGTCACAGCGCCGTGGTGCTGCTTGCCCCCGAACGGATGGTCGTAAGCGTTCATCTTGACCCCTCGCACAGTAGGATACCAGTGGCCTCTGGCAATGGCCTGGTAATGGCCGACGCCCGCTTTCAGCATGGGCTTATCCGTCCTCCCGCCACCACAGACATTCCCTATCGTCACTCTGGCGCGTGCGTCGAAATACTTCATCTGTCCTGAAGGCAGTTTGACCATGATCTGGCCCCCGCTCTTGCTAACGATATAGGCGATAGCCCCTGAAGCCCTGACCAGAGAACCCCCGTCGCCCACCTCTGTCTCGATATTGAAAATAGGATATCCTTCCGGAATTTTCTCTAATGGCAGTATATTGCCAACGCCTAGGGAGGCGCCATAGCCCTCTTCCAGCGTCTGGCCGACATAGGCGCCTTCGGGTGCTGGAAGGAATAGTGTGCTGCCATCTTCGTATTTGACTTTCATCAGAAGAGCGCTCCTCGCGGGATCATCAACCAGGTCTATAATCTCGAAGCGCAATAGTCCTTTTTCCTTCTCATCGTAAGTCCTGTACTCCACCTCGGCCTTGAACCAAGTGCTCCTGGCCTTGAACGAAGGACTGCCCTTACCCCTCCTCTGTGAGATCAATGGTTTGCCCATAATACCACTACAATACCTTCAGTTTAGTCGCGATATCCGATGCCTTGTATTCTGGCTTTAGCTTGACATACGCTTTTTTCCTGCCCTTCATCGAGATCATTGTATTTACAGTCGCCACTTTTACGCCATAGAGCTCTTCCACTGCCTTCTTTATGTCGTGCTTTGTCGCCGATTTGTCCACAACGAACACCAGCTTGTTCTCTTTCTCTATGAGGCCGACGGATTTTTCTGTAATCAACGGATATTCTATAGTCATAATTATCATCTGAATAATTTTTCCAGTTCCTTTATTGCCGATTCGGTGAATATAGCCAATCGTCCGGGCTGTCCGCCAGGCGCCAATAGGTCGGCGTTGAGATTTTTGACGACAGACACATCGACTCCAGGGATATTCTCCGACGCCTTGATCGCCGGGCAGGCTTTAGAGACAATGACTAGGATCCCTTTCTTTCTCTTCCATCTCCTTCCCCTCATCTTGCCCCTGCCGACTCTTACCTTGACAACTCTGTCCCGCTCAAGCTCCTTCTCCAATTTCAGCTTGTCGAATAAAGATAAAACCTCTCTAGTCTTTTTCAGCTTCTCGAACGAATCCTCGACGATTATAGGCGTTTCGATAGACACGCGATGGCCTCTCATTTGCACTAAATCGGAATGAGCGGTCGCTGCTATCGCCGAGCGGATTGCCTTTCGTCTCTCCTTCGTGTTGATCCTCTCGACCAGGATTTTCTCTACCTTTGGCGGATGAGCTGGACGACCTCCTCGCGATTGCGGCACTATCCTGACCTCGCCGAATCTTCCTTTTGCCAGCTTGACTTTGGGCAGTCTGGCTCTCTCGATGTTGATCATGGTCCTGTAAGCGCGCCTTCGGCCCACATACTCGGCCGTTGTCTGTAACCCGGCCAGAGGAGTCGACCCCTTCGGCTGGAATAGAGTGCTTCTCACGGCTATCGCGGCCCTGTTGATCAGGTCCGGCCTGACCGGCTCGGAGAAAATGCTGGGCAGCTCTACCTGTTTCGTTTCTTTTCCTTCCATGTCGAATACCGGCAGTTTCATAACAATTTACTCTTTTCTCTCTTGAGTCTTTTCACGTACATATCCAACGGAATATTATTTTTTATCGCATAATCCATTGCTTCTATCCTGGCTGCGCGGCCGTTTATGAGCATGAACAGCTTTTTCAGGTCTTCTGGTCTGAATTTTCCAATCTTTTTTCCATATCTGGTCTCAAACAGTTCTTCTTCGATAGAGGCTCCGGCTTTCTTGAATGTCTTTTTTCGCGTAGTCAATGGCATAATCTCACTGTTGTGCTCGCAGGGATATCATCTGTATCGCAGGCAGAGTCGTCTCCTTTATAGGTCTCAGAGCCTTCCTGATGAATATGAACCTCTTTCTAGGGCCCGGGACAGAACCCATTATGAGCATATAATTGCCGGTCACTTCTCCATAGTTCGGTATGCCGCCTCTCGGATTGACTTCCTTCGCGTTATCGCCCATCTTTATTATCCTCTTGTTATACTCGGTCCTTCGCTGAAAACCTAGCTGGCCTTGGAGCAGTGCGGTGTATAACACTCTTGCCGGGTGCCACGCCCCTATAGCGCCGGGCCTTCTCCTGTGCGGAGGCGCCTTGCTGACCTGCATCTTCATCCCGAACCTCTTTACAGGGCCAGCAACCCCCTTTCCGGTAGTGATAGCAGTGGCGTCGATATAGTCGCCTTCCTTGAATATCTCAGAGGCCTTTATCTCCTTGCCCAGTTTCTCGAGAGCCATTTTCCAGGCTTCCGGCGCTGGCTTCAATATAGGCAGCTCGAATACCTCCGGCGTCTTCTTGAGCTTTATCTTCCTCGGCTGCGTGTGGAGCAATAGACGGATCTCGGAGATAGACGATAGTTCTTGCTCTATCTTCTTCCTGTTCTCCTCTTTGTTTTGCTTTTTAGGCAATATAATAGAACGAGCCAGATCTTTGTCGAGTTTATCAGCATAAACGGCAGAAACAGACGATAGACCATATGGGGTCTTACGATAGGCGATGATGCCAAAACAAAATAGGTCAGGGGTTTCGATTATCGTGCATGGGATGTGGACGGACATGCCATATGACGGGCTTTTTTCGTAGTTGTCCAGCGCTATAACGTGGGTCATGCCCGCCTTATAGCCCGCGAAGCCCAATAGTCCTTCGCCCTTGAAATGCTTGACAGTAGCGAATATCTTCTTGGCCCTCTTCTTCGGATAGAAGGCCATGCTTCCGTGTCTCGGTCCTGATCTGTGTCCCATTATAGTCACTAAGGATAAAGCTAGGTTTTAGACCTTTTCGAATGCCGGACCAATTTCGAAACGTTAAAAAACAAACAAGCGGTTTTCAAAACCAGTGTTATATTTGTCTCTATCTGGGTTTAAAAAGGTTATGCCCTATTGGCTTTTCTCACTACTTGGAGCAAATCTCGGAATCTGTTTATCGTATAGTCCGCTTTAGGCGCTTCCCTCTCTCTCGGGATAAGACCGTATTTTGCAAATACAGTGATCATCCCGACGGCTCTGGCGCCTGGCATGTCCCTGCGCGGGCTATCTCCCACGAAAATGACCTGTTCCGGCTTTAGCTTCAGTTTTTTCAAAAGCATCCTAAACGGCGCCGGGTCCGGTTTGTGCTTGTGCGTGTCGTCGAACGTGACTATAGTATCAAAATACTCGAGGATGCCCAAAGCGGCTAGTCTGGTGAACGGCTGCAGTCTAGGTGAGTCGGTCACTATCGCCAATCGGTACTTCCTCTTGAGCTTCTTTAATACGGGCACTACATCGGGGTAAGGGAATGACATCTCGCCCTTGACTTTCTGATAAGCCGCCACACCGGCCCCGAGAACGCGGAAATCTACCTTTTTGTTATGCTTCCTTATCAGATCAGTAAAAACTTCTTGATATTCGTAGCCTTTCGTGTCGTAAATATGGAATATCTCTTTGACTGCTCTTCGCCTATCAATCTTCAGTCCCGCCTTGACCATGGCCCGTGCAGCGGCGTCGCAGGACTTCTTCTTCATCTGCCAGAAGTCGATGAGAGTGTTGTCCAAATCAAAGGCTATCGCTTTAATCATTTCTTCACCCTTTCAGTTATTATAACATAGAGTAAGAGAGAGGCTGTTGCTCCCAGACCGACTCCCCATCTATAATACCAACTAACATCATGTGATAAAACCATACCGCCCATAACATCGAGCACTACAATTGGGACTACGAGACTGATGATGCCAATAGTAATGCCTTTACGCCATTTCATCCCAGCACCGATAGACTATGGAAAGAGAGGTTAAAATAGGTTAATGTAAAAAGTGAAAAATGGGTTATCGGAAATAGTGTTCGTTTCTTATGTTAAATAAAAGCTCCATACAAAAACCGATAAAACGATTAAAAAGAAATAATAAAGCAACGGAGCCGCAATTATATTCAAAAGTAACATCTTCTTTTTAAATAGCATATATTTGCTTATTTGAATAAGTGCATATCCGATAAATATAACAATTGATCCTAAAAAGAAAACAGTCATATTTAAAATCATGGATAAATATACGAGAAGTAAACCAATTATTCCAATACCTGCTCCATACAGCATGAGATTTGTTCTTCGATAAACAATTGCCCACGCCATTTGTGAGACAACATATCCAGTTATAATGTTATTAATGATAGAAAACGGTGGGTATACAAAAACGGCCATAATAAATATCATTAAAAAGAAACCAAAAATAATATACGAAACTAAATTGGCATTTTTTAATTGCTTTTTTTCATTTGCATTTAATTGTTTTTCTTCAGTTTTCTTGTGTTTCTCTTCAATTTTTATTTCCTTTTTTGGCCGTTTGCTTTCTTCTTGATATTGTTTGTCAGTATCTCTTAAGGAATCCATTAGGCCCATACCAAATCAAACTCATAGCGGATTTATAAGGATTTCTGCAGCTAGGCTAAAACAAAAATAAAGGTAATAATCACAGAAGCGAAAGCTATTTGCATTGAAGTAGCTCTTTGCATTTAGAGCACAATCTGCCAAGGAAAGATGCTATCTCTTCATAAAAAAACCAGAATATTAGAACTACCGGTGAGATGAAAAGAACCTTTGCAGTGAAAGACATGGCGTCGTCAGCAGATACAAAAAACAATGGCGAACTTCTGAGCAATATAAAACAAACGAGATTAATAACGGAAAAAAGAAGAAAAACATATGCAATCTTGGTTCTTAAAGATATTTTATCAAGAAGCTTCTTAGTATCAATTTCTGTATACTTAAATAAAATTGGCGATAAAACTAATAAGGCACCAGTAAATGAACAAATTAATGCATACACTATGTGGTATGTCATTGCATTAAGGACTTTACAGAGCGGCGAGAGTTGCCCACCACTTAAAGCTTCCATATCACACTTAGAACTTTCAACAAGATTAGTTGTGTATATAAATAACCCAACATAAACTGCAAATAAAAATAATGCCAGTTGAGTAACTTGTCCGAGTTGTCTTTCTGAGTACTCAAATAAGACTTTCTCCTTTTCTTCAGTCATACTTCTATTCGTGCTAGTTTTCCTTAAATAATTAATGCCAAAAATTGAAAGCTACTAGCACTTTAGTTTAAAAATAAAAAGAAAAAAGAAAGAGGGGTTTACCACGTTCCTAATCCTGGATGTGCCGACTTGTAGAACAAACCGTGGTCGCCAGTGGATGGATCAGTGTACACTTCTTGTGTCACTGCAAAGTCACCCCATATTGAATAACCTATTAGTGACCCATCTGCCGCAATCCAATCGCTACCAACTAAATTGGCCTCGTCTGGAGCCGCAACTATCTTTACAAAGTAGTTCCATAGTGTGCCATCTATGTTAGTTCCCCACTGATGGTTTGTTTCCCATGCACCGGAACCACGATATGTTGCTTTGTCTGTTGGTCTATCGAGCTTTGCATCTGCGTTACAGTCCATATTGCTTAGCCAGGCATCGTTCCATTTCATCAGAACTCTGTCGGCGCGATATGGCCAATACCACTTGCTTGCTGCGTCTGGATTGGCTGCTAGATATGCTACATCATCTCCAGTGTACGGTGACAAATCATCTTTACCTAGGTACGCATTGGCATAAGAACCATCGAACATATGTGCTTGGTAGTTATAGCCATACGCGTCATAACCAAGTACTAATGGTTTTCCTGCCAGATAATGCCCTGACTGATATGTCAACAGACCTTCTTTGATTTTAACACATCTTGTTGGTATCAGCTTAGCCACTCCAGTCCCTGTCCATACGCCCGTTTGTCCTGGACCAGTCCAAGTTCCAGAGGTCATACTTGTTCCAGTTACATCTAGTTCCCCGGTTGCATCAACTGTATATCCAGCGTTTGTTCCCGTGTACAGTATATGGAAGCTAACCGTGCTTGAAGTAACTGTTCCAGTAACTGTCCAGGTATATGCTGGGTCTGCATTGTAGAAACCAGTTCCTACGAAGTCTCCTGTCCATCTGTTAAATGAGGTCACAGTCATTGTGTGTTGATAAAGTCCTCCCACATCTAAATTAAAATTCAAAGCCCAGGTACCCGTAATATCCCAGTTTGGAACTGCTAGACCTACAGCGCTCATCACCAACAAAAACCCTAGACTCGCTATTATCTTCTTCTTTCATGTCACCTCCTTAGCAATGACGCTAAAGCTTCTTGATAAATCAGAATAAGAATAACTGCTAAGAACAGGTCCGAGATTGAAAAAACTCAACAAACTGCCTCCGCAATACTAACTACTCAACTGGCTTTTATAAGGTTTTTGTGACTGGCGGATAGTGACATTGCTTTTATAAACAGACTGCCTTATACCTAACGATAGCTATGATACGAAGAAGGAAACTGATAACCCATCCGAGCCAGGCGCCGAACGGAGCGAGCCACATCAAAGTGAAAGCCCTGCAGAAGATGCCTGAAATAATAGACATGGCAAAAACGCGCGAAGAGCGAACGCTGAACTATCTGAGAAGGGCCAAAAAGAGGAGACTATAGCCACTCTCGTCGGAGCGATGATAGTTATCTCACGGGCGGGAACGGATATGTCGCGTCAGTATCCATAGGCGGCGAAATCGGCTGCGCGCGCGGCGGGTCCTCCCTGTCAATCGGCGGTCTTAACATATAGATTACCCCGGCTATGCCAAGCGCAGCGACAATGATCAAAATCATGCCCGGGATATTGAGCGCCTCTGCGGACGCTGGCACCAGGCTGCTTCCGATGACTTTAAATTCCTGCTCGAATCTATCGGTCACGTTGAAGTAGTCTATCTCGAGCTCAAGGTCATAGTCACCGGCAGGGAGCTCTAGGTCCTTGAAATACACGGTCTCCAGCTTATTGGTATATACTATCACCTGGCCGTGGCTGGTATATAGGACCTGGCCTTTTTCATCAAAAACCCGGTAAGTGGTGCTTATGTCGGCCGGCTCTTTTCCGAAGCTCGTGAAGCTCACCGTCGCCACCAAGTCGCTGGAGTTGCTGAGCGCGTTACTCTCCAGAGACAGCACGACGTCCAACAGCTGTTTTGGGATCGGCGAGGCGTAACTGCAGTTCTGCGACTCTAACGGCTTGCCGACAGTACCTCGACATGTCCCACTATTCACGCATTGCCTAGTCTGTTTTCCGCTTTCAGGGCAGTTTGCAGGCGTCCAATCCGAGCATGTCCAGTTATAATAGCAGTTGCTTCCGCCGCTTCCTCCCCCGCTGCTCACGGCTGCGGGGACGGCATTGACCGTGACGTTAGAGCTATTGGTGGAGTTGCCGAACAGGTCCTCGCCATAATAATCAAAGACTAGCGTCCATAGTCCAAGGACATCGAAAGTATGGTTGCCCGAGAGCCATAGACTTTCATTGCTATCGTAGGTCATGTTCTCTTTTATGCTGATCCCATCCGCTTTCGTCAGGTTAACGGACATCGTTCCGAAAGCCACTGAAAGATTCGTCACTAAATCACTGACATTGGCTCTGGCCTGGTTTTCTGAGTTCTGATATACTGACGTCGATAGGACGATAGTTATGGCCGTGATATTCCTGTTCAACGATATCTCCAATGTGCGATTGCCCTGGGTGAAGTTCATTTTATTTGTGGTGTCATAACACTGGATAGCCCAAGAGATATTTTTGTAGTCAATCAGGTAAGAATAGTTCAAGACATTTATGGAATTATTGACTATAACGGAAGTATTTGCCTGTGTGAACATCCAGCTGCCTGTGTGGTTGTCCCAAAGAGAGCAATTGGCAGCAGTCCCGCCATAATAAGTCGCATTCCAGGCAAATCCTATCGTCCTGGCCGTCGTATTGGCCGTCGCATCCGCAGGATAAGCGAACTGGGCTAGGATAACCGTCTCTCGGAGATTCAGGCTATGGTTCGCCTGGCTGTAGGTATAGTTCTCGTTGCCTGTCCAGTTGGCGATCGCCTGGTATGCTCTTGCCCGACATGGCGATAGGCCGGTATAATTCACAAAAGGACTATTCTGAGTGTCCCATAGCCCCATCGCCCCGGTCAGATTGGTGTAGAGCGTTATCGGGAACGAATAGCCGGCGCTGAAGTTGGCAGTGAAGTTGGCTATTGAGATGTTGATAACGGACATATCCCCGTCAGTGCCATCTATATATAGTGTGATCGGAAGATGGGCTTTCTCGACCGTCACTAATACCGAAGTGCTGTTGGCGGTATAATTGTCATTGCCAGTGCTGTTCCATGTGAAATTATAGCCTCCAGCGGCGAGGACAGCACTATACGGGTTGGCGACCAGAGTCCCGTTCTTATACAGGCTATTCAGAGGCGCATAAAACCACGTCATGTTCTCTTCGTAAAAGTAGTTGTCCCCGCTTCTGTAATATATTCCTGTTTCAGTGTTAGAAGAATGATTGAGGCAGAAAATACCTACAGAGTTGTAAACACCTCTGACATGGATTCTCACCACCCCCTGGCCAAAGCAGTCAGACGGGATAGCCATCTCATGGACTCCGCCAGTGTCCTTCAAAAACCAAGTAGCTGATAAAGCAAAAGAAGGAATGGAATAATTCACATAAAACGAGGCATCATTCTCAGCATAAGCTCTACTGCTCCAATTACCATCAGAAAGAGCCCACTGCCAGTTTCCGTATCCGTACGGCTCTGAAATCCAAGACCCGGTAGTTTCATAGCTCCCCGTGCCCAGGCCGCCGCAAGAGTTGGAGACGTTAGCAAACTCCTGCGGACAGATAGTGATGGCATCCCCAGTCACCGTCAAGCTAGTCCCGTAGGTTATTGTCGTGCCTGAGCCAGTGAGCGTCATAGTCGGGTCTGCCTTGCCTATCTGGTAATAATGCGCCCAGTCGGAGCTGTTTAAGACGCCGGCCGTGCAGTTCGCGTACCATTTTATGTAGTAAAAACCAGCTCCAAGCGTACCATAGTCGTAATAATATTCATCACCGGCCTTGGTGGACACAGTATAATTAGTCAGTGTCCCTGTGAAGTTATGCTCTATCCAGACATCATCCACCGCCACGTTGTCTGTGACAGTTGCGTTGAACTGATAACCTTGTGCCGGGCTATAACCGGTCATATTAGGGACACTGAATTTGAAATTATCTAAATTTGGGACGCTGAATCCCTGAGAGAACATGCAGAAAAATAAGAATAGTGAAATCAAGAGGGGCTTTCTCACCAATATGCCTCCCCGAGTATAATGCTCATATTACATATTATTACAAAGTATTATATATTACTATACCTTAATTATTTTGAGCAAAAAAAGTGAATGGGGGATTAGCGCTATTTATGAAAATAACTGGGTATGCTGCATCGGGTTTAAACGGAATGTTTTTGGGGGTTGGACAGACCTTAATATGCAACCAATATACTATCGGATCTAAATTGCCGGGATCGAGTTCTTTGGGTATATTTCAACGGGAGGTAAATAGATATGGGTAAAGTAAAATCTGCTTTAAAAATCGCTGGAACCTTTATTATTTTGGCCGTTTTGTTTTCACAAGTCGGATTCTCGTTGTTGGATTCAATCACTACTATAACTGTGAGCCCCGCATCGCCATCTGTCTATAACACAGCGACTAACTTCAGCTGCATCAATAACGAAAGCCTGCCGGTGAGCATGTTCATAAATAGTGTGAATAAGACAGAGGAGAATAACCTGGTGGTTGTCAGGGCTGCAGGAGCGTATACAATCGACTGTAACTTCTCCGCGGATGAGACATATTCCGACTCTCTTGCGGCGCAGGTCCCATACAGCATAACTAACGCATCAACGAGTGTCAGTATAATAGTAGCTCCATCTTCACCTATTAATTACGGAACAGAAAGTAATTTCACTTGCAAGACGAATATCAGCGGATTAGCTGCGACGATGCTGGTTAACGGATCAAATAAGGATAATGAAAACGGAGTGAATGTGGTAAGAGCAGTTGATTCGTATAACATAAGTTGCCAGTTTGCGGGTAATGATAATTATTCATCAGCAACCAGTGTTGAACAAGCATATACGGTAAACAAGACCACTCCAACATTGGTAGCAGCAGTTACAACGCCCATAATCTACGGCGCAGGCGCGGGTTACACTGCCTTTGAAAGCAACAGTGGTGATGGAGGCTGCATTTACGCACTCAATAGAAATGGCAGCGAAATAGCAGTAGGGAGCAGCGTTAGCGACAATACCGTCTTGGCAGTAGGAACATATATTTATAACTATTTTACGATAGGGTGCGCTAACTACACCTCCGGTTCAGACGTGAAATATCTGACAGTCGAGAAAGCAACATTGACAGGAGCCCTCGCCTCAACAGCTGGCTGGAGTTACGCTTACGGGCTTCCGACGACAATAAGTCTGACAGAGACGAACACGGGAGACTCAGACGTAACATACGTAATATATAGAGATACAACAAACATCGGGACCGGTGAAACAAAAACATTCGCGGTCGGGGCATATGATTATGTATTGAATTCAACTGGTGGAGCCAATTACTCGGCAAGCGTATCGATAGACACACAAACGTTGACAGTGAACAAAGCGCCCACAAGCGTCCGATGGCTGACAAACCCAGCCACGCCGATAACCTATGGTGCTCTGAGCAACTTCTCGTGCGCAGTGAATACGACCGGGCTCACGGCGACGATGCTGGTTAACGGGTCCAACAAGGACAGTGAGAACGGAGTTGATGTTCTAAGAGCGGCTGGGTCG
>Ga0315279_10001766_pt1 | contig 35065 bp, 35 predicted proteins | sample YL17G06_20_MG_FD_203694 | JGI IMG/M metagenome (GOLD analysis project Ga0315279, IMG submission 203694) | Sediment microbial communities from Yellowstone Lake, YNP, Wyoming, USA - YL17G06_20 | ecosystem: Environmental > Aquatic > Freshwater > Lake > Sediment | place: USA: Wyoming | collected...
ATAGTCGAAGGGTCCTTCGTGGAGATCGATCTGCTCAATCCGTCCAGCCCATACTCAGCGAGCAAGACAGCCGCTGACCATAACAGAGCGAGCGCAAGCTCCCGACTTCTGGTCGCGGAGAGAGTCAGACTTTGCACGAACTGCTACGGGCCGAAGCAGTTCCCAAGGAATTGATACGGAGGTTTGAGAAGACAATCAAGTGATACACCGCCGACAGATGGTGGCGGCGTCGCCTTGTCTACTAAAGTCGCCGGATAGGATGTTCTGCTTTGTATTCGCTCTCGGCGACGAATCTCTATCTCCGCACTCTTCGGCTCCTGTGGTCGCGTCGCCACGGAGGGAAAGAGCGAATATTTCTCCCCTCTCATGAATCAGACTTGCCTTTTCACACGTGAGGATACGAGGAGAAGTTATAGTAACTAGGTTCACCTCCAGTCTGTTGGAGTGGAGTATCCATGAACAGACCGCTGTTGTTCTTGCTGCTCTATTCTCTAGGTGTGCAGCTACTGAGCATATCACTGACTCTCCTGAAATCTCGCCTTTCGGATATCACGGAGGTAAGCGTCAGTAACATGCTAAACCTTCGTTGGCTCTGGGGCTACAAGTGGTATGTGGTCGCAGTGATTCTGATTGCGGTTCCTTGGCTAATCGGTACGTTCATGACTGCCCAACTGGCAAAGGAGTTTTCTCAGGGAACGCAGACCGCCGTTGTGGCTACGTTGGCGGGGGCGCTCGTCGCTTCCGTTTTGGGATTCCTGCAATTCTTTGTGTATCAGGTGCTCCGTGCTGAGGCTCTTCCTCCCTTTGGACTCAACAGGGTCTGGATCAACATTGGACTGATGGCATGCTTGTCCGTAGCCGGTTCCTTCCTGGCGTTTGACACAATAGAGCGTCTACGCTTGTCATGAACGTGGCATCAGAATGGTCTCAGAGAGATCTGGGATACTCCCAAGGTGGTGCCCACTGGTGGAACAAGATCGGGGAAGACGAGCATCCTTCGTGAGCTAGAGAGGAGACTTCGCGAGGAGCGTCATCACGGACCTAGATCAAGCAATCGGGCTGAGGGGGCTGCGGTTCGCTAAAGGAGGTCCCGCGGACGGTTACTATAATCTCGGAGCCATCACAGGTCACATGCTTCATGTCAGGGCTACTTTGCAGATCGCCAAAGAGATTCTTCGTTGTCTATCTCTTCCAGAGGCGATGATAGAGTTCGTAGGCGATCGTCCCGGCCACGACTTCAGATACTCTCTGAGTTGTGACAAGATTCATCGTTTGGGCTGGACGCCTCAGGTGGGCTTTGAAGAAGGCCTCAGAAGACGATCGATTGGTACAAGGCGAACGTTTGGTGGTGGCGCCCACTGGTGCGGGCTGCAGCCTAGACTTGATTCCGTCCCGCCTCGTCTTCCTTTGTCTTCTAGAAGATTCGCACCGCCTCCGTCCCTTGCGCTCAAAGACCTGAGTTACAAGACGTTTACTCGTCTGGAACTCGTGCATAGACCCTGGTTGAAGATGACGGATTGCGAAAGTAGCAGGGGATGGGCCGCCATCATCAATCAGAAGCCTAGAATACGTATGCCTCGCTTGCGATACGCCACCTTACCACGAATCAAGATCCCGTTTCTATCGTTCCTGACTCTGCTGTTGATCTGTACTTCGAGCCTCGCGAACCCCGTTCATGCGGCCTCAGTTGATCTCACAGTCGACAGCATCTGGCTTGAGAAGGCCGCCAATCCCGGTCAAGCAGTCACATCGGTGGCGCCCGGTGAACAGTTCGATATCGTAGCGTCCGTGAAGAACATCGGGGACGCGCCCGCATCCGGCTATTACTTGGATGTCTACTATGACAGCGACTATGGGCGGGGTGGGCCGGACAACATAGCCCCCGGAGAGGTACAGACCTGGTATGTGGGCCCGCTCACAGCGCAAGCCGGCACCCACACAACCACTTGGATAGTGGATCCAGACAACCAGATAGTGGAACTGGACGAAAGCAACAATCAGAACGAATACACATTCACGATTGGATCAGAGACGACAAACACGACCACCACAACCACAAGCTCTACTACCTCCAATTCAACAATTGCATCAACAACTCAAACAACTGCCACGACAACGAATTCAACGGGTACATCAACATCGTCTAGCACTCAATCAGCAAGCACCTCAACGTCCTCCACAGAATCGGCAGGCTCAACCACAACTACCACGACGAGTTCAACATCTTCCACTGTGGAATCAACAAGCACAGAGTCAACGAGCACAACAACGACCACTGTGACTTCTAATTCAACATCCTACACAACACAATCGACAAGCGCATCAACATCTTCATACACCGTTACTTTCTATACGGATCCTGCTTCAGGCACAGTTGCTGCTGACGACGTGATGAAGGCGAGTAAGGTGACTGGAACCTACTCCGGCGGCCAGCGTGTACACATGGTCGCTAACCCGCCTGGTGGCTACTCCTTCGCTAGTTGGGAGGCGAACGGTGTGACCATTGACAATCAACTATCACAGGATACCTACATGACCGTCTCCAACGACGGCTGGCTAAAAGCCCACTTCACTGGCTCATCGCACATGGTGGCACCAACCGATCTTACTGTTTGGAGACCTTCCAGTGGGACTTGGTTTGTTCGGCATCAGGATGGTTCTAGCTGGCAGCAGACCTGGGGGGTAAGCGGCGACAAGACCTTGCTTGGTGATGTGGACGGCGACGGTGTCAAAGACCTGATTATTTGGCGTCCAAGTAATGGTCTCTGGTGCGTGCTGAAGTCTTCGAGTAACTATGCAACCTATTCTGTCTACGGTTGGGGTGTCAACGGGGACACTCCACTGGTCGGTGACGTGGATGGTGATGGTAAGGTTGACCTGATTATTTGGCGTCCAAGTAATGGTCTCTGGTGCGTGCTGAAGTCTTCGAGTAACTATGCAACCTATTCTGTCTACGGTTGGGGTGTCAACGGGGACACTCCACTGGTCGGTGACGTGGATGGTGATGGTAAGGTTGACCTGATTATTTGGCGTCCAAGTAATGGTCTCTGGTGCGTGCTGAAGTCTTCGAGTAACTATGCAACCTATTCTGTCTACGGTTGGGGTGTCAACGGGGACACTCCACTGGTCGGTGACTTTGACGGTGACGGGAAGGCTGACTTGGCTATCTGGCGGCCGAGTAACGGTGCCTGGTGCGTTCTCAAGTCTTCAACGGGCTATACGGGCTATTCTGTCTACGGTTGGGGTGTCAACGGGGACACTCCACTGGTCGGTGACTTTGACGGTGACGGGAAGGCTGACTTGGCTATCTGGCGGCCGAGTAACGGTGCCTGGTGCGTTCTCAAGTCTTCAACGGGCTATACGGGCTATTCTGTCTACGGTTGGGGTGTCAACGGGGACACTCCACGGGTGCCTTAGCTCGTCCATGGCGTTGTCGACGATCTTTGCATCGATCACACTTGACCCTGGTAGCTTGAGGTGACCTTGGCGCAGACCCCGGATTATGATTTACTGGTGTGCTCTCAATAGACGATGGTCGGGCCAGCTAGTTGCGTGGTATCTCGGAGGCAACAACCGACGCAAGATCGTCAGTGGGGCACAAACGGCGACATGCCTTTGATCACGTAAGTTCGCTTAAGCTCGGGTTGCGTCGCCGGGTGAGGGTCCTGGGGCGTCTTGTAGTCCGAAAGTGAACCGTGCAATTCTCACGCGGTAGCCGCTGACTCGACTACGAAGGTCGAACTATCGTTAGTATCCCAATGCCCTGACACCGTGACGGACTGGCCCAAGTGACTGGCAGCCCAACTCTCAAGCTCAGTGTTCTGGAAACGCAGCGCCACGACATTACCTGGAACGTCAGTCTGCAGCCAGCATACTCCGCCATTTTGGGTCAGCTTGCCCGTTAGTGTCAATGAGGTGAGGGTCCACCCCCCACCGGGTGGCAGAGGGCCATACGGCGGGCTGGAGGGTCCGCCCCCAGGTGTTCTACCCAATTTCGTTGATGCGATCGCCACGCCTAAAGCGACGCTAGCCACGAGCAATGCCAACAGCAAATAGTGGACCCGTAGCATTTTCACCGACCACACTTCCTTGCTCTAAGTTCATGGAAGGGCATATAAATCGACGCTTTGGAATAGTAGGCGTTCATCAATGAGCCTCAAGATGGCTCGCATAGCGTCGTTGCTATTCCTCGCGTTGCTGGTACATAGCTCAACCGGTTATCTAGTGACCTCTGTCGCTCAAAATGGTTCAATCAGCCACCGAACTGCGGGAACCCCAGTTTCCGGTTTCTGGAATGGGACGGCAAAGGGTGGATCGCTCGTGGCAGTCCCTGCTGAGGCGATGGCGAAGGCGAGCCCCGGTGGCGATCCGCCGCCCTCGTACTCGTTGAACGGATATTTTGGAGGAACCAACTACATGACATCTGTGAAGGATCAAGGTGCCAACTGTGGAAGCTGTTGGGACTTCGCTGCTATAGGTGCGATGGAGGCGCAATATCAGATCAATAGAGGGAACCCTTCGACAGGTATTGACCTATCTGAACAAGACGCTCTATCCTGTTCGGGTGGAGACTGTGGCGGCTGGTGGCTTGATCTTATTCTCGACTATTTGAAGAATTCAGGAGTGCCTGATGATGCGTGTAGCTCCTACGTTGATGGCAACCTTGCCTCTGGAAAGACGCCGTGCCCGACATACCATTGCTCGAACTATGCAGCGAGGAAGTACTACATCACAGGTTGGAGCTGGATCTCAACTGACGCGGCGACCATCAAGAACTACATATACACATATAGGCACCCAGTCATTGTCTGGATGCCCATATTCAACGATTTCCCATGGTATGATGCTAACTACTGGCAGAACTACTTCTATTCTCACGTCGCAACTTGGCAGGAGCCTCCGTACAGGGGAGGACACTTCGTCGTCATCGTGGGCTGGGACGACCAAGGTGCCGGTACGGATGATGACTACTGGATTGTGAGAAACAGCTGGGGCACTAGTGGGGGCGATGTGAACGACGGATATGGCGGCTACTTCTACATGACGCAAAACTCGGCAAATGGCTTCTTCGGGATGCAGACTCAGGCAGCGGTGATTGCTGATGTCGTGCCCGCATCTACGATACTCAATAAAGACCTGATTATAGCGCGGCTTACCTCGTGGGGCTACCTGTGGTTCATTCACTACCCCAGTGGTACATTCTGGACTAGGTACTGGGGGGTAAGCGGAGATACACCCATAGTGAGCGGCGCCGACATGGATGGTGACGGCCTTGAGGACATCGTGGCTTGGCGACCTAGCGACGGCAGGTGGTACATCCTACAATCGAAGGGCAACTACATGCAATCATTTTCGCGTCAGTGGGGTGCTGCCGGGGATGTCCCCCTCGTTGCTGACTTCGACAGAGACGGCATATCCGATCTCGTAATTTGGCGGCCGAGTGTCGGAGCGTGGTTCATTCTGAGGTCTTCAGGCGGGTCCGCAACCATCTATTGGGGTATGCAGGGCGACACGCCGCTCATAGGTGACCGCGACGGCGACGGCATACCCGACCTAATCATCTGGCGTCCGAGCGTGGGTGTCTGGTTCGTCCTGAAATCTTCGAGCGGGTACACGAGCTGGGACACCTATCAGTGGGGTATTGCAGGAGATGTTCCTTTGTTGGACCATTTCGATGGCGATGGTAAGGTTGACCTAGTCATCTGGCGTCCAAGCGTGGGCGCCTGGTTCATCCTGAAGTCCCTTGGAGGGTTCTCGGTTCATCAGTGGGGAACTAGCGGCGATGTTCCCCTTCTGGCTCATGTTGATCCCAGCGTGTACGGGGGCTTCGCTGACCTGATTATCTGGCGCCCCAGTAGCGGCACTTGGTTCGTGCTGAGGTCGTATACAGGCTATGATCCCTCGTCACCGATGGTCGTATCGTGGGGTACAAGTGGAGACGTTCCGCTGACGGCAAAGGGTTACTGGTCCATCTAAACGGGAATTGCGGGCCGATCAGCTTGCCACGGCCATCACGACGGGCACAAAGATGGTGTTCATCTCGTGCCTAGGATTTGAGTGCGACGAATGCTACTCCGCTGGACTTCCGGCGGTGCAGGAAGCCTGAGCAAGTCTCCTGCCGGGCTGGCGGCCACTTTCAATGTTTTCTACATTGGCGCCTTACGGAATGACTCCCGCTGAACCGCCGACGCAGGTGGTACGGACGGGGTACCGGTACTATGATTTGCCGTCCAGGCAGCAGAGCCTGATACAGTTCGACGCCGACAAGCAACTACTCCGCCCACATCGCAACGCAATGAGACATTGATATCGATATTCCGCCGACAGTCACTGACTGCTACAATGTTGGCGTAAACCATGAAGGCACGAGGGCTTCTTCTTGTGGTTTGGCGTTGTGGCACTGGCACCGGAGGCGTGATGAAGTCAAACGTAGATTGTGCTTTGTTGGCTCTCGCCGATGATGGTCACGTGGGGGCAGGCAACCGGAAGTCGACTTGTGATGGTATCCGTCTTTCCCCAAAGGCCTCGTCTAGGTGTGGCAACGATCTGGACGCTAGGCATAGAGTATTTGGGTCGCGGCCCGACTCTAGGACACGATGGTGAAGATCATGAGAGCCATCATTCTTGCAGGAGGCTACGCAAAAAGGATGGGACGACTAGCGGCCGAGGTGCCGAAGAGTCTGCTACCTGTCGCGGGTAGACCCGCGATGGACTATGTCTTGGACAGGCTCAGCGAGGTGGCCCCAGAAAAGATATTCCTCACGACAAATCTCAGGTACAAACGCGAGTTCGAATCGTATCTCTCCTCAAAATCGCTAGTGAGCGTGGAACTCGTTGTTGAACAAACTGGAAGCGAAAGGGAGAAGCTCGGAGCGGTCGGAGCGTTGGCTGGACTCGTTTCGACGCTCAAGCCCGATGACTATCTTGTCATTTGCGGCGATAGCATCTTCGTATCGAGCTTGGCCGGGATGCTAGAGTTCTATGGACAGAAGCGGGCGGCGGTCGTGGCGGTCTATCATCAGAAGAGCCTAGAGGAAGTCAAGCTAGGTTCCGCCGTGACGCTCGCCAGCGATAACAGAATCCTCAGCTTTGAGGAGAAACCAAAGAACCCCACAACCACCGTCGTCGGAGCCTGCATATACCTCCTACCGTACGAGTCACTTCTGAAAACTAGACAGTACTTGAACATGGGTGGGAAAAAGGATGAACCTGGCAATTTCATAGCTTGGCTCTGCCTGCAAGAGCAAGTCTACGCCTACATGTTCGCCAGCTACATCTGGGACATCGGGACACCTAGCTGCTATGAAGAGATACAGAAGCAATTCGCGAGTTGAGCTCGACTTCTCGCGTCACTTCTCAGCTTCCCTGAACTCCCGCCACGCGCGGTCGAACTCCGCTATGGTCTCCTCAGTCTTCTTGTGATAGGGCATCTGGGTCAGGATCTTGTAAGGGATCGTGATCACGTGCGCTCCCGCGACTGCAGCCTGAGCGACATCCTCGGGCCTCCTCATGCTTCCAGCGATGATCTTCGTTTGCGAGCCCATCCTGTCAAGTAGAGCTCGTGATTCCCTGACAGCTCGTTCCGCATCCTCGCCTGCATCCATCACACGATTGAAGAAGATGCTTGCGTACGTTGCGCCGGCTTTGGCAGCCAACATCACCTGATTCACGGATATGAGTGCGGTCGCATTCGTCTTGACTCTCCGTCTTCGAAGCTGATTAAGAATCTTCAGGCCCCTGCCGTTTCCAAACATAGGCACTTTGATCGCTATGTTCTTCGGGCTCCACCTTGAGTACTCCAGAGCCTCCTTGATCAGCTCCTCGTCGGTTCCATCGGTCCTCGTCAATTCCACGCTCAGAGGACCGTTCACAAGTGAAAGTATCTCTTGGATTCTATCCTTGAAATTGCATCCTTTTTCAGCGAGGAAGATCTTCTGGTTCGTTGTTATTCCGCTGATCAAGCCCCACGGCAGTATCTCTTTGATCTCTTTGATGCTGGCCGTATCTAGGAAAATCTCCACTAGGTGTCACTTCGTGCGGATCGTCTCAACCGCCTTGATTAAGCTTGTGGCTACGAAATCTGGGTGAGCGTCTTCCTGATCCATTAGCCGGCATAGATCGCATTTGATCGACCCGATGAGAATCGTCGTGAACCCTGCAGCTTTTCCAGCTTTGACATCAACTAGGCTGTCGCCCACTGAGAACGATCTTGAAGGATCCAAGCCGAGCTCGGACGAGGCTTTCACGAAGAGCCCGGGCTTGGGCTTCCTACAGTCACAATTGACCCTATATTGTTCCCTTACCGCGTAGGGATGATGGAAGCAGTAGTATTCAGCATCCAAGTGAGCGCCTTCGCCTTCAAGCTCGTTCTTCATCTTCGATCTGATCTCAGCGAAGAGTCTCTCGGTCATCTTGCCCTTTGCGATTGCAGGCTGATTGGAGACGACTGCGACTTTGAAGCCGAGATCGTTCAATGTTCGTATGGCAGCCGGCACGCCCGGAAGGAGCCTAAACTGGGCAGGGTTGAGTGGTGAATCTATGACGCCGACCTCTGGGAAGTACGCAAGCTCGTTGATGACGCCGTCGCGATCTAGGAGGACGCCGCGAATGCTCAAGTATTCTGGATCCTCTCTTTCAGGGAACTGCAGATAAGATGCTCAAGTGTTGCATGCCAAGACTCAACATAAGGTGTGGAATTCGCAGGGACCACGATGCATACGTCGGTCATGGTCTTGAAGGCTCCTCCATCGAAGCCTGCCATTCCGATAGTTCTAGCATGGTTATCCCTCGCATACTGTATTGCGGCGAGCAGATTCTGTGACCAGAGGCCTGCTTTGTCCTGTCCGGATCCACCGTGGACGCTGATAGCTATCAGCACGTCGTCTTTCTCGAGCAGATTCTTGAGTTGTTCGACGAAGATGCTCGCGAACCCGTCGTCATTCGTCAATGCCGTCAACAGCGGGACATTGTCCGCGAGGCTGATGACCTTGAACCGTTTCTTTCCCTGAACTACCGTTGTTTTCGCGAGATCGCAAGCGAAATGGGTGGCAGTCGATGCTGAGCCTCCGTTGCCTATGATGAAGATCTTGCTTCCTTGCTTCCAAGCCTTAAACAACAACTCGATAGTCTTGTTAATGTCGTCTTCAGATATGCGTCTGGCAACATCAGCGAATTCCGTTAGAAAGCTGCTTACGAATCCTCTTTTCAATTCAACCACCTAGATGTTCAGTATTATCTTCGACCCATCAAGGTCGAATCTGAACCTGACTTCCTTCAGTCCCTCCTTCGACAAGGCGTTCCGCAATCTTTCCTTGCCATTCTCAGAGTAGAACATGAAAAAGCCCCCGCCTCCTGCACCCATTATCTTCCCTCCCAAGGCTCCGTTCCGCATCGCTAATTCATACAACTGGTCAATACGGCTGTTGCTGATCTGCTCTGACAAGTTCTTCTTCGTGCGCCAATGGAGGTCGAGCAAGTCACCGAAGCTTCGTATGTCTCCGTTCGTCAAAGAATCTCGGACCTGGTATCCGATCCTCTTGATCCCATGCATAGTCTCAATGACTCGTTTGTCGCCTTTCTCCTGATCTTGTTTCTGGCGCCCGAGTACTTCTGAGGCATTCCTCTTGATGCCCGTGTAGAACAGAAGTAGGTTGCTCTCAAGCTCAGCCGTGCTATTCTGCGAGATAGCCAACGGACTCACATGCACCGTGCCGTCTTCCTTAATCTCATAAGAGTTGATTCCGCCAAAAGAGGCAACATACTGATCCTGCTTCCCAATGGGCTCCTTCAGGACATCGATTTCTATGCGGCAGGCCTCCTCTGCCAGAGTCTGCCGAGGAATGTTCTCCCTCTTGAAGAAATGCAACGCATTCAACACGCCTACTGCATAGCTGCTGGAACCGCCCAAACCAGAACGCCCCGGAACGTCGGCTATGGAGACAATCTCCAAATAGTCTTTGACATCGAGGAGCTTCAGTGCCTCTCTGACAATCGGTTGCCTAATCTTCTCTACGGTGTCCGTGATTTCCGTCTTCGAGTAGCTGACCCTGAAGCCATTCTCAAATCTTCTCTTGACGCTAATGTAATTGTACTTGTCTATAGCTGCAGAGACAAAGAAACCGCCAAACTGCGAATAATAGGACGCCAAATCGGTTCCTCCCCCGCCCAGAGGGAGGCGTACTGGAGTCCTCGAGATTATCATGTCTGCGCATCCTGCCCCTGCTTCACATATCTGGTTACTGTGAGCTCGCCATGCAAAGTGTCTTCGTCTCCGATATTCTAGATACGCTACACAGACATAGATGAGCCCAAGACTCCTCTGGTCTCGTTCTTCTGGATGTCCAATCGTGTAGTGCAGCCGGTCCGATTCGACTCGTAGGCGGCATTAACGAGCCGCATTGCTTGGAGTCCATCCAGAGCCGAACCCGTTGGTTCCCTGTGGTCTCGGACAGATGACTCGAATTCATCCCACTCGAGCCTCCAAGATGGATCTAATCCACGATATTCAATTACTTCTTCAGAGAACGGCTTTTCGAAGTCCCTCTTTGCTAGAGTTGCGCGCTCAGTTCCATACGAGCCCCCTAGCCCGTCGATAGACACGTATCCTTCGTGCCCAAAAATGTCTAGTGAGAACGCGTTTTTCCAGAGGGTAAGGCTTGAGTGAAGTTCAGCGACTTTCCCATCAGTTGATCGAAGCAATACGAAAGCGTTGTCTTCGAGAGGCTTCATATTCCAGTATCGAGTGCCCACGAAAGCTGTGACTTCAGAGAATTCTCCGAGAAACCAGCGGAACAAGTCCAGGGCGTGAATGCCTTGCTCCATTAATTGTCCTCCTCCCACTATTTTCGGATCGGCGCGCCATTCCTTTTCGTACCCGACTCTCCCGCATATGCCATACCTTGACCTGCCGAAATCCAGTGCTCCAAGCAAACCTGCATCAACCCATTTCTTTGCCTGGAGTACTGCCGGGTGGTGCCTATGATTGAAACCACATTTCAGTGTTAGTCCAGTCTCGCGTGCTTTCCGGACCATCAGCTCTGCTTCGCCTACAGTTCTAGCAAGCGGTTTCTCACATAGAACGTGCTTTCCCGCCTCGAGAGATCTGATTGACATCTCTGCGTGAAGATGTGGCGGCGTGCAGACAATCACCGCATCGATATTTTGATCAGCTATGATCTCCTCCCAATTTGGATACGCCTTGGCTCCTATTGGCTCGGCTAGTTGCTTTGTCGATCTAAGGTCATCCTTGTGTCCACAGGCTACTGCCTCAACGCGGGATTCGCTCTTGGCGAGAAAGACGGAGGCTCTTCTCCTTCCCTGCAGGCCCGCACCTATTATGCCCACATTCAAAACTTCGCACCTCGCCCTAGACCCATGTATCGTATTCCTTTGTCTGCCACTACTGTTGGGTCCAGCAGATTCTGAGTGTCGAATATAAGCGGCGATTTCATCGCAGATTTGATCTTCTTGAAGTCCAAGTTTGCAAACTCAGGCAGATCGTTAACGATCACTATCGCGTCTGCACCCTCGCATGCTAGGTACGGATTATCGAACAGGATCAAATCTGACACTTCTGACCTCGAAATTCTTGTGTCGTACACGTGCACACTGGCTCCTTCTGATCTCAAGCGACCTATTATTTCCAATGCCGCAGATCTTCTCAATGTACTCGTGCCGGCTTTGTACGTGAGTCCGAAGATGCAGATTCGCTTTCCACCAATGTTTCCGACTGCCCTCTGGAGTCTCTCCACAATTGAAGCATTTTGCCTTTCATTGACTTGAAGGACGCCATCTATCAGCGTCGTCTCGTAGTGATACTTCTCTCCCACTTCCTGCAGGATTCTGAGGTCTCGGGCTAACGTCCCACCAGCAAAGCCAAGCCCCGGTCTCACCAATGCCTTCGATCCTATTCGGGAGTCTGACCTCAATGCGTCCGCCACTCTCAGTCCGTCGGCACCCACCAGGTCACACATATTGCCAATCTCGTTGGCGTAGCTGATTGAGGTCGCGAGAAAACAGTTTATCGCATGCTTTGTCATCTCTGCCGATCGTAGATTCATCTCAATGATCTTCGTTCGGATAGGGGAAAAGAGTTCTTGGACTCTTGCTAGCACAGTGGCATCATTTGCTCCAATCACGATCATGTCTGGATGCATAAACCGATCTATCGCCTGTCCGAGCCTCAGATTCTCAGGAACATAGGCAAGGCTAGGCGGACAACCGACATCCCAAATCGTTTTTTCAATTACTTCACATGTTCCCACAGGAACCTGGCTACTTACTACAACCGTGCTTTGTCCAATGACGTTCTTCAACCGCTTTGCCGTTCCCAGCACGATTGAGAGATCAACCTTGTCGTGCTCATCCACAGGGGTGTCGAAAGCAATGATCACAAAGCGGGCTTCTCCCACGCCAGTCTTGATATCGCTTTCGAATCTTAGGTTCCCCGCTGCGATCTGCTCAGAGATTAGCTCATCCAAACCCGGCTCGAACAGAGGTGCTCTCCCTTTCCTCAAGCTACTAACGACCGTCTCATTCTCGTCCATTCCAGTTACTCTGTAGCCCAACTTCGCCAGGCACGCAGCGTAAACACAGCCAAGATGCCATAGGCCTATTACGCATACGCCCACATGTTCAGTGCGGAAGTCGTATCGCTTCTTCTCGATGACCGACAAGTAGCATGGCACTCCGTTACTTGATTCCTCGCCAGTACTCCAGTATCTTGGACAAAGACTCATCAAGTTCAATAGTCTGAGCCCAGCCAAGTTGTTGGAGTTTGTCATTCTTTCCAATCGCAACTGGGTTGTCTAGAGGGCGATTGCGCTGGCTCTGTTCAAATTCTACTTGACAGCGAGATTTTGACATCATGATCTCCAAGACTTTCGATATCCTGACCCCCTTTCCAGAAGATATGTTGTAGACTTCACCTGCTTTGCCGCTCTTGCTGACTAGCCAGAAAGCACGCACGGCGTCGTCGATATCAAGGAAGTCTCGTATGGACTGCAGATTACCCACCTTGAGGCTTTGAGCGCTGCCTCTCTCCACATCAACTATTCCCTTCGCAAAACTCGAGCATACATCGCCAGTCTTCCGTGGGCCGATTATGAAGAACGGCCTCACTGTCACAACATCAATCTTGTACGCGTCATAGTACAGCCCCGAAAGTAAAGTCGCTCCAATCTTGCTCAGCGCGTATGGGCTTGACGGTTTCAGCTTGTGTTCCTCGGATACTGGTTCCAAGCTGGATGCATACTCTGATGAGGATCCGAAGAGAACCACACGAGTTCGAAGGCCTAGGTCTCTGACGGCCGTCAGAAGGTTGAGTGTACCAATGACATTGACACGTAAGGTGCTCAGGGGATCCCGCCACGAAACAGATGGAAGGCTTTGTGCTGCCATATGGAAGATCACTGAAGGGGAAATAGCACCTAGAGCTTTCTTGAGCGCCGAGGGATCTGTAACGTCGCATTCGTAAGTATTCTTTGCGTCAGTAGCTCCCTGAAGGTGTCGCTGTACGCCATACACCTTGAGGCCATTGGCCTCGAGAAAATGGGACAAATGGTGACCCATGAACCCTTGAATTCCTGTGATTAGTACTGGCATGCGAAAGATCATCACTATCTCATCCTGCATCTAGGAGGATCTTTGGGATTAGGCTTTGGAGAGGTATCTTCGGACTGCCTGCCGCACGGCGTCGTCTGACTTGAACTTGGCTGACCATCCCAAGCTTTTCATTTTTTCTACACTCATGTACACGCGAGGTTGATCTCCAGGCCAGCCACGTTCTCCTCCTGTATATCGTATCCTCGTCTGAGTGTTGCCCGTCTCTTCGAGTATGACTCTCACAATCTCTGACACGCGTGTGGTACTTTCTGATCCCAGGTTGAAGATTTCGCATCCGACGTGATTGGAATGGTTGTATGCGTGGAGCATACCGGCAATGCATTCTTCAATGAGGAAGTAGTTCTTTTCTCCCGTGCCATCGGCCAGCACTTCGAGTTCTCGGTTGTTCGATCGCAGTTTTCCAAGTAGGTCGAATATCACTCCATGAGTCATTCGTGCACCGAGAACGTTTCCGAAACGAAAGATCCATGATCGGATTCCGAACAAGTGAGAGTATGTGCTTATCCAACCTTCCGCAGATAGCTTTGCTGCCCCATAGGTTGATACCGGCAACAACGGGCCATACGCTTCGTTTGCGGGGGGACGTGCAATGTCTCCATATACTGCCCCGCTCGACGGGAAGAGGAGCTCAGTGATGTTACTGTTCTTCATTGCGTTCAGGACATTGTATGTTGCCACGAGTCCGTTCGTGAAATCCACGTTAGGGTCCTTGCTTCCGATTACCATGTTTGTATTTGCGCCGAAGTGCCATACGACATCATGCCCCGCCATATTCCTCTCGAGGTTTCCATAGTCAACGAGATCTCCTTGGATGAATCTGAATTGCGAGTTTCCTGCGCACTTCTCAAGCCATTCTCTCCTGCCTGTCACAAGATTGTCGTAGACAGTGACGGTGCATCCCTGCTCCAATAGCGTCTCGGAAAGGTAGCTGCCGATGAAGCCCGCGCCTCCCGTTATGAAGCATTTCTTGCCGCTTATTCGTTCCTTCAAGCTCGATTCCCCTTGATGGTGAGTCTTATTGCGTTCCTTATCGCTTCTCTTGAACTGTATTGGTTCTTCCATCCTAGCTTCCTGATTCTCGACGTGTCCAGTTTTATGATCGGTACGTCTCCCTTCCAGCCTCGGTCTCCTCCCGTGTACTGAACCTTAGTGTGTTTGAGGTCCATCTCAGCGATGACTGTTTGCGCAATCCAGCTCACGGTTGGCCAATCATCAGTAGCCACGTTGAACAGATTGACGTGGTCTCGTGCGCGCTCTGTGACTAGGAACATCGCGTCAATGGCATCCTGTACATGTATGTAGGGCTTCGTCTGGTTGCCGTCGCCAAGCACAGTCAGTACTTCTTTTGTTGCTTTCAGTTTCCGGACGAAATCGAAGATCACTCCATGAGTCAGTCCGTCTCCAACGACGTTTCCTAACCGTAGGATGTATCCCCGCATGTCAAATGCGTGGCAGAAACAGCTGATCATGGCCTCGGCGGCTAGCTTTGTTGCTCCGTACATGGATATCGGGAAGAGTGGCCCGTAGTCCTCTGCAACGATCCTATCACCGACTTCTCCGTAGACGCCACTACCTGATGGAAAGACGATTCTCCTGACATCATTGACTCGCATCGACTCCAAGACATTGTACGTGGCGATCGTCCCCTGCTTGAGATCTAGATCTGTCTCCCTCAGTCCTCTTGCGGTATCAGGATTAGTCGAGAGATGGAAGACAATATCATGCCCACGGATTGCTTCTCTCAGGGAGCCCAGATCAAGCGTGTCAGCCTTGATGAGCGAGAGCTGATCAGATCGTGGGAGATTTGACTCCTTACCCGACGACAAATTGTCAAAGACTGTAACTTGGTTGTCCGGATTCGTTAGCAAGCGGCGAACGAGATTGCTGCCGATGAAGCCGGCTCCGCCAGTGATTAGAGCCTTCAAACTCCTTCTTGTGCAGAATGCCGGCCTTTCTTTTATATGTCCAGTGCCATGCCAGAATTCTCGATGGACTCAAGCTACTTTGATGTGATATTCCCGTCTAGGTCGCGCCCTCTTTGCTTTCATCATGTCTGCAAGCAAGCCGAAAGCCAACATTTGAACACCGACGATTAGGCTGAGGGCAGAAAGGATTACTGTGCCCACATGCGTTTCAGTTCCTGTAAGAATCCATTCAACCACGATACTCGTCCCAGCCACTAGACCAAACAGCATGAATAACAAAGCGACAAAAGCGAATAGTAAGAGCGGCTCGGCATCTCTCATCATCCTAAGCACGACAGCGAGGTTCGCGGCTCCGCCTGATATTGGCCCGAGTTTGCTCTTGCCAATTCGTGCATGATATCCGATGGCGACTTCCCTAATTGTGAGGCCCATCTCGGCAGCTTGCTTTAGGAGCTCAGTGTTGATCGCCCAGCCTTTTGTATTGAGTCTTGTCTTCGCCATCAAGTATGGTCTGAACGCGAACATGCCCGTCTGGGAGTCGCGCAAAGGGATTCTTAGGAGTCGCCTCGTGATCCACGATATGGTCCAGTTTCCGAACCGGTTTGTTAGGTTCATTGCATCCTTGTCGGGTGACCTTCTGCCTGTCACGTACTCTGCCTCTCCCTTGATTATCTGGTCAATCAATTTGGGCGCGTCGTAGGGATCGTAGCTACCGTCAGCGTCGAGAGTGAGGAAGATGGTAGGGCTCAGATACTTCAAGGCGTAGAGAAATCCCGTGTACAGTGCGTCCCCATAGCCAGTCCTCATTTGGTAGACGACGATCGCCCCGTGGCGCTTTGCCACTTCCACAGTCGTGTCGTTGGAATGCCCATCGACCACTAGAGGTTGAAACTCGTATTGTCTGAGAGCTTGCTTCAGCTCGCTGAGGGCCTTCGCAATTCCTGTTTCTTCGTTGAGAGCAGGTATCACTACGACTATTCTGTCACTACTTTCGGGCACGGTGGAATCACTCGTAACCACGCAAACTGGAGGAAGATCATGCTTAAATGCAAATCTCCGCCAAGGAAGACGAGCAGCCAAGATCGTTGCGAGCACAACTGGCGTGAGTACGGTAATGCCGGGAACTGACCAAGGTCTGCGAGAAATAGAAGAGGCTGAAGAAACCCTCGCGTTTTGGCTAGACAGAAAAGCGCGCCTTATTCTCCGTCTACTGGAAGGCAAGAGTGTCATCGACATCGGCTGTGGCGTGGGCAGTCTAACGCAGTTCATTTCACAAGCGGGGTATGAAACTACTGCACTCGACACGTCACAAGAATGCTTGCGAAGAACCAAGATGAAAGAGCTTCGAGCGGAATTTGTTGAGGGAGATATCTGCAACAGCTCTTCGCTGGGGAGAAGGCTTGGGTACTTTGATTCCGCTGTGATGTCCGAGGTCATCGAGCACCTCCGAGACGACGAACTTGGACTTCGCAACGCCTTCTCCTTGTTGAAGCCCAATGGGGTGTTGATTGTCACAGCGCCCGCCTTCATGTTCCTGTATGGTCAGCATGACAGGAATGTAGGGCATCAAAGACGGTATACCTCTCAGAGCCTCGTGCATAAGCTCAGGTCAGCCGGTTTCATCGTCGAGTTCTGGAGGTATTGGAACGTTCCTGGTATGTTCGGATGGCTGTTGGCATCGAAACTACTTAGAAGTAGTCCCAACAAGTTCAGCTTTCCTCGCGGTAGTGAGATGTATGACCGGTGGCTCGGAATGGAAGATCATCTGAGTTTTCCGTTCGGATTGACCATAGTTGCAAAAGCAAGAAAGCCCAACGGGAGGACTACGTGAAGAGACATGTGGCAGAAGGACTACGTGAAGAGATTCTCTGATTGCCGCGAAGAACTCGTGCTCAGATTCGGGACTGCGAGACTAGAAGAGACAGGCTTTCCAGCATACTTCGGCAGGTTCTGGCCTGCATCGTACCTAATGTGGAAGCGGGTGTTCACAGCACAGAGACTCTTGACCGAGGTACATGGGCGCTCTGTTCTTGACTTTGGCTCCGGCCTTGGAGTGCTGCTTCCCTATCTAGAAACGAGATTCAGAGAGGTTGTTGCGTGCGACCGGGATGCAGAGATCACGGAATTCATGATTGGCAGGTTGGGCCTGAGACGTGTGCAGTTGGCTAGGTCTATCTCAGATTGTGAGGACCAGCGTTTCGATGCCATTGTGGCACTCGATGTCTTGGAACATGTAAGCAACTTGCGCGGGACGCTCGAGTCGCTGGAAGGGGTGACTGCCGAGGACGGAAGTTGGGTGGTTTCGGGACCCACGGAAAACATGTCATACAGGCTAGGCAGGAGAATCGCCGGGACCACTGGACAGGGACACATCAGGACCATATACGACGTTCTTCAGGAGATTCGTGAGCCTATGACGCATAAGAGACAATTCGAGTTGCCGTCTCTCTTGCCATTCTTTCTGGTAGCGTTATTCAGCAAAGGGCGTTCCAGCTAGGGAGCCAGAAGGCGGGAGTTCGCAGTTCCGTATAGAGGCTGCTGGTCGATGTGGCGATTGAAAGTCCAATCGCCCGCGTCGTACCAAGTGCGCATTTCTGGACCCGCTGTAGCGACACTCGCCTGAGTCAGCAGACGCAGGGATGATCCCTGCCACAACAGGAATGACGGGATACGTGAGTGTTCCAATGACTATCGAAAGAAAACCCAGCAAGTCTCCCAAGTCGACCCTGGCCGCTTAGGAATCAGTCGCGTTCACGTACCACCATCAGGTAGAGTAGGGCGATCTCTCCATCAAATGAGCAACTAGGCCACGCCATGGAGGGTAGCAACCCCATGCCGTGCGGGTTTCGCCTATTGATGTTCGCCGCGGTCACGCCTCTGGAAGGCCCCGAGCAAGGAGACTATCAAGTGGTACACGACCGACAGACAGTGATAGCAGACTGGTCTCGTCTCGGGATCTCCAGTGCAACCTGAAGAGGGCCTGAAGGGCTTAGGGTGCCGAATCTGAGCAACCAAGTGTGGATGCGACATTTGCTTCGCCTCTTCGCAGGGTCTTCACAAGCCAGAGCGCTGCCGCGACCATGACAGCCGAAAACACGATGAGCGCCGCTGGCCCGAAAGCGTAGTACAAGTAGAGGTCGAATCTAGACTTGAGAAACATCAATTCGTTCGCGTATTGATAGAATACGGCCGGGTAGGTCTCAGAATACAGAAGGCGCAGGCCTGCTTCCAGCGGCGAGAACCGTGGAATCCATATCCCGGGCTCAGGATACTTGCCCGGATCAAAGGCGCCTATGTCGAACAGATATGCCTGTGAGTACCCAGAGTCGATCAGGACGCCGACGAAATTCAAAAAGACGCCAATTGCCGCCGCTATGACAAGACCAATCCTCCCAACGATTGTTTTCGCAGTTGATTCAAAGAAGGGGCCCATTGCAACAATCAGACAGGGCAGTGTGAGGACCAAGTATCGTGCACCCCAGGGTGATCCCCACCCGTGCCACCACGGCATCCTCGCATAAAACAGGAGTGTTGCGAGAAAGAACTCACAAAGCACAAACCTCTCCCACTTTCGTTCGTGTCGCGAGTCAAATAGAGCGAAAAAACCTAGAGCACAAATCGGAGAGTAGAGGAAGAGCCCTTCTCCGGAGCTGAGGAGCATGCCATACGCTCCTATGAGAGGATTCATGCTGTACAACTGCGAATTGAAAGGGTCGCCCGCACCGCCACCATAGTATAGAGGAGAGCCGAATCTTGCGATGTTCAGATAGGCAAAGAACAATGCGCCTATCACAATCGGTGTCAGAAAGCTGGCTAGGTTAGTCATCTTGGCTCGCAGACGCGCCTGAGGCTTTAGAGCGACATACAGTATCATGGCAGGGAGAATCAGGGCGGACATGATTCGACCCAGGAAGGCCAGCGTAGCAAAGATTCCAGAGTAGACCAGAGACCTACGGGAACTCGTTTGATCGAAAAGGAAGTATAGTGAGGCCACAATCATAAAGGTGGCCGTTATCGAGTCGAAGAAGAACTTCACGTAAGGCCAGACGATAGTAGAGAATCCGTAGAGAAGGGCCAAGACAGTACTCGTTACTGGTTTGTCTCCGAGTCTGCGAGAAACTGCATAGACCGCGCACACAGTAGCCGCGGAGACGACTGGTCCGAAAACGGTCGTTACCACTCTCCATGGCTCGACCCCGATCCACTTGCCGGCTAGGTACAGCGGAACTGCTAGCAAAGGTTGCAGCACGCCATAGAATGAGTAGTATGCCGGTTTGTCTTCGGAAAACCACGGGAACATCCCTGGGATCATCTTGGCAAACTGGCCGAGTTCAAAAGCGATGTTGAGCGAACCTCTCTCAGCGATAGCTTTGGTCGTCGAGTACATGATCATATGATCAGCAACATAGAAGTGACCTCCGGCGCTGAACAAATAGGCAGCTAAACAGAGTACGAAAAGCGGGACGAGTGGGCTGCTATGCAGCGCGTTGCGGGTCTGCAGAGAAAAGGCACCGCGGTTCCCTGCGCAGCGCATTCTTGCGCTTGCCAGGCTCACTTTCAGCCCATTACTCTGGGATCTATCTCGTGGAGAACCCAAGAAGCATCACTCTTTGACTATTTTCCCCGGCTTACAATGCTTGTGGTGTCTGAAGTGCGCCAGACTTGCGCGATACACGACTATGGTCAGCGAAGACCCGCGCCCGACGAGAGCAAGCTTGCAACAACTCACCAGGTCCTTAAACTCGGATTCCGTACTCGCCTGGCTGACTTGTCTACCGTCCAGATCAAACAATATCAGGTGTACAAGTCACGGCGTCTTCGGCTCGTGGGACCTAAAGCAGCATGTCTTCACAGCAAGCAAGTTCAGTACTCTATCAAGAACGCCGTGAGACTACGAATGTGAAATCACTCGGGATCACTTTCTCTTCAATTAGGGTTTCTTCGAAAAGTGTCATCAGGTCGAGCAACGCCATGTCTTTCTGGTCGTTCGATTCGAAGTTGCCGGCGATGTCCGCTAGTAGGAATTGAAGAAGTGTTCCACCGAAGTCTGCGCTGTAGAGGATTTCAAAGTTCTTTGAGATGAGGCCCTGAATGTCTTGGGATCGAACTGCTTCGGACGGGTCCACTTTGATCACGTCCTCTACGGATGGGCGCACAATCTCTCCCTTGATTGTCGCTCCATCTCTCAGACTCACTCGATGCACCTGCGGAATGGCGACGAGTATTGCGTTCATCAAACGCCCCACCTTGTCACTCCATTGAAAACGGGGCGGACCAACATACTCCATGAGTACAAACAGCCCGCCCGGCCGCAAACCCGTCTTGACTTGAGCAAGAAGATGCTCGAGATCGCAGATATGGTGAAGGATGGCGCCAGCAAAGCAGATGTCATATCTTCCAGGCTCCAAAGTCACTTTGTTGAGATCCGCGCAATAGTAGCGAATGCGCTGCTCCAGGTGCTGCTTTCGAGCTTCTGCTTCAGCTGTTGTTATGGCCTCTGGAGAGACATCATAGGCGTCAAAATGCTCGCACAAGCCTAGCTGAATTGCTTCCCGCTCCAGTTGTCCCCAACCGCAACCGAGAGACAAGCCACACTTCACTGTCTCAGGGCAAAACCGGCGCTTAGTGAAGCCAATCTTCGTTCGGATCGCCCGAAATCCTCCTGTTTATGTAAGCGCGTGCGCGAGGATGGGTGTCCCATGAAAGAAGCTTCCACTTGTCGCTTGAAACTTTCTCTCTTGCGGCAGCGCCCCAAACGCTGGCCGTCACATCATCGCGACTGGTCAACCAATCTCCCCCAGCATCTCCCGCTGTCCAATGGCATGCCCCCTTTCTTAGCTTATGGCGAGACTAAGCGTAGAAGACTGGAACCGTCCGTCCGGAACCTATGGCATATTACCTGCTATGTTAGGTGAAAACAGCGTAGGTCGGTTAGGCTACTGGTCGAAGATGTAGGCGAGTTCAAATCAACTCGGGTCTCTCGCACGCCAGGCATCTCGAGAACCAGCAATCCTAATTTCCGTTCGAAATCACATATATGCTGCTAGCACATCTGCTGCGATCAAGATGAATACTATCTGTTGTTGAGTACTTCGGGGCTTGGAACCGTTGACCGAGGAGAAGATCAGAACGGCGGTGGTTTTGGCAGGGGGGGCAGGTCTACGGCTCAGGCCACTTACCAGCGAGATCCCGAAAGCCATGATTATTGTCGCCGGCAAGCCGTTGCTCGAATGGATTATAGAATGGCTGAAAAGAAATCGAATCGACAACATAGTTGTCGGTGTTGCCTACAAGAAGGAGAAGATAACTGGCTATTTCGGAAACGGCAACCGATTCGGAGTGAGAATGGAGTACAGCAATCATACAGTCGAGGGTGGGACGAGTCAAGGCTTCAGACTGGCCATTGAAAGGCACGTGAACGATGAGACATTTGTTGCTATGAACAGTGATGAGCTAGTCGACTTGGATGTGCACGATTTCGTCAAATTCCATCGGTCGAATGGTGGCATAGCGACGCTGGCGGTTGGGCCTTTGAGAAGTCCCTATGGGATAGTGGAGCTCGACGGTAATGATGTAGTCGGTTTTAAGGAGAAACCCGTTATTCGGTCGCACTATGTGAGCGTTGGAACGTACGTCTTCTCGCAAGAGATTCTTGATCATCTTCCTGAGAGAGGAGACGTTGAACGCACGACTTTCCCGAACTTGGCGTCAATGCGAAGGCTAAAAGCATACGTGCACAATGGTTTCTGGGCAACTGTGAACACGATCAAAGATCTAGAGGATGTTGAGAACCAACTCAGTCGAGGGCAGGGTTGAGTGTCAGTCATCATAACAGGTATTACGGGTTTCCTAGGTTCAAAGCTCGCACAGACACTTATCGAACAGGGAACGGAGGTCTACGGCCTTGTGAGGCACGTCTCTCGATCCGAACTGCGGTCACTTGAACCCATTTTGGAGAAGATCCATCTTGTCGAAGGTGATCTCGGTGAGTATCACTCCGTCCGTTCGGCGATAGCATCTGTCGCGCCCGAGGCGGTGCTTCACTTGGGTGCGCTCACCCCGGTCAGGCATAGCTTCGAAGACCCCTTTCCGTACGCTAAGATCAACTACGAAGGGACTATGAACGTTGCGCATGCCGTTCTTGAGGCTTCACCTAGGACGAGAATTATCGCGGCGTCGACAGCTGAGGTATACGGGTGGCAGCCCCGCGTGCCAACTCGTGAGGACGCCCGAATGAATCCATCTTCTCCCTACGCAGTATCAAAGGCAGCAGCGGACACTTACTTGCAGATGGCTGTCAAGGTCTACGGTTTGAAAGCGACGGTCCTCCGGTGCAACAACACATATGGTAGGATTGGCGAGAGCGGCTTCCTCGTTGAGTACGTAGTTAGCTCGATGATTGCGAACCGTACGGTCTACATCGGTGCTCCCGACCACATCAGAGACTACATGATTGTTGATGATCATGTTGACGCATATCTTCGAGCGCTGAGAAGCGGAGAGGCAACGGGTGAAGTCTTCAACGTGTCTCCCGGAAACCCTGTGAGCAATATCGACATGGCAAAGAAGGTGGCGGAATTGGTGAGTTTCAAAGGCCGCATCGCAGCGGGCAGCTATCCGCCAGGGTATCCCGCGCGTCCTTCCCAGTGGGATACAGACTACATAGTTCTTGATAGTCAGAAGATTCGAGCGAAGCTGGGTTGGAAGCCGAGCGTGACTCTTGACGAGGGGCTGCGTCGCATTGTCGACATGTGGAAGACACACTAGGGTCATCGACCTGACATGGTTCTGGTTCGAGACTTGTCTACAGGAGCTCCAGCTTTGCAGTCGCGCTGGAACACCGATCTGACAGACTCTTGCTTGTTCTACTGGGCTTGCATCGACATCTTACGCAGCAACCACCGGATGCTTCGAGAGCATGCGACGCCTATTCCCTCCGCTTCTGCAAGAGCTTGAAATGAGTCCCACAATCCCGGTGGCGGTTGTGGCGGTGGTGGTTGGTTCAAGGGTATCCTCATTCCGTGATCAGGTGAGAGGGATGGATTTCTGACCCATTCTCTCAGGGGGGCGGTCGTTTTCTCATACGTGAAGTTCTGGAAGACAAACCTCTTTCTTGCTTCCCGACTTTTTCTCAACAGTGAAGGGTGCCCGGCTAGTTGGAGAATCGATCGGGCTAGCTCCTTAGGACTGTTTGGACGACAAGTTGTCGCAATTCCACTGTCCTTGAGGATTTGGCCAAGCTCTGTCAGATCGGTCGTAAGCACAGGCAGACCGGCCTGCAACCATCCTAAGATCCTATTCCTGCTACCGAGAACGGCTTCATAGCATGGACGATCCACGTTTATTCCTACGTCAGCCTCAAAGTAGTAGTTGTGTATTTCGCTCGGGTGAACCCATCCCAACAGTACGAAGTTGCCACGAAGTTTCGAATTCTCCACGAGTCTCGTGAAGCTCTTGTACGTTATCTCGTCATGGCCTGGTATTTCGGCTCCGGCACAGACGAATCTGATGTGATGGTTCCTTGTCATTGCCATTTCTAGGGCTTGAAATAGCGTGTTGACATCTGTCCACGTGTTGAATCCTCCGTTCCAAAGTATCGCGAAATCCTCGTCATCGACATGGATTCCTCTCAGGACTCTTCTCTCGTGGCGGAATTTTCTTTTCTCTATTCCGCAGGGGATCACGTGCACGAAGTCATAGCCCATTGAATGTTTGTTCAGGCGTCCGACGGTTGCAAGTTGTCCCATTAGTGCGTACTTCTGTCGATTCGAGACTGAAGAATAGATATCCCCATTCTCAAGTATCGGCTTGTTCATCGACCAGAAGTGGAACAGATAGTGGTCATTGTCAAAGACGTAGGCTTTCGCTTGCGCTTCGGACATGAGGTCGCCGTAGACATCGATCCAAATCGGCTTGCTTGTTCGCAGCCGGACTGCACGTGAGGAGGGATAGACGGTCGCGCCGACTATGCAATCAGGACTGAAACGATCATGTATCCCCTGTACTGTATCCTGTCTCTCAAATGTCGCTTGATCCATGTGATGGTAGACAAGTGCGCCCTTTTCGATAGTCGTAATAGGCAAAGATGCTTCCTTCTCATCATATGCTCCGTAGATGCGACACGAGCACAGACACACCTCGTGTCCATCATCAAGTAGCGGCTGGACGAACTGCCAAGTTCTGAGAGAGGGCCCGAAGACGTGAGGTTGATTCTCAAAGGAAAGCGGAGCCATGCCTAGCACGAGGACCTTGGTCATGATCCCAGCTCGTTCTCTCCGCCTTTCAATGCGGCAGGACAAAGATAGCACTATCGCCAGCGCAGCTTGCTTGGCCTATTGAACTGATCTTACTAGCAAGCGTTAGTTCCGAATTGAGGTCTGCGTTTGCTTCGCCAAATAGGCCCGAGAGCGGACGCATGGATCGATGGTTGCCTAGAGAATCCCCGCCTTCCTTGTACTGTTACTCGAGATAATGGGGAGGAATAGGTCTACCCTTGAGGATGCTGCTATGTTTTCCCAGAAAGACCGCCCTATGCTTTTCCATCAAGTTCCTCGCTGTCTCGGAAGAACTGCTTCCGAATTCGATATGTGTGGCGATCGCTAGAGGTTGGTACACAACTCGGTATCCCGCGTTCCAGAGTCTCATGCATAGGTCCGCGTCTTCATAGTATGCAGGAGTGAAAGCTTCGTCAAATCCGCCGAGCTTCTCGAAGGCATCTCGCCTCACAATAAGACATGCAGCAGAGCAGAAATCAACATCACGGGCATAGCAGTACTGGGATTTCGAGGGATCATCGCCTCTTCCGTATCCGTGGGCACTGCCATCGGGCCATATGATGGATCCTGCTTCCTGTATCCTTCCGTCACGCCAAACAAGCTTGGCCCCTGCACCGCCTACATCGGAATCCGACTCCAGCGTCTTGGTCAGCCAAGACACACAGTCTTCATGCACGAAGACATCGTTATTGAGGAATAGCAGGTACTTCCCTCTAGCGGTTCTTGCTCCCTGGTTGCATCCTCGTGAGAAGAATAGGTTCTCCGTATTCAAGAGAGTCGTAATGTTTCGCAGTCTAGGCAGAAGTACAGAAGTCTCATCCGACGAAGCGTTGTCCACAATTATGACTTCATATGGGATGGACGTGTTTAAGTGCAGGTCACGAAGACACCGGAGCGTGTAATGAGCCTTATTGTACGTCACTATCACGACTGATACAATTGGATCTCTGTAATAGGGAAGTTCAAGGACGCCATGAGCGCTTGAGAGAAACTCTCTGAGACCACGTACGAGTTCTTCATCGCCAAGCCCGACGCGCATGCCAGTTGTGATGACAACGTGTGTACGATCAGAGATGCCTGGGCCGCTTTCACGCCCAGTTTCTCTATGCATAGGTTCAGTTATCCTGAACTCCTTACGCCCGATCTTTTCCAAGGCCTGCCTAGAGAAACTGACAATTCCTTGCCCCGTGATTATGCGCAAGCTCGCAGTGACTACTTTTCGAAACTCACCCCTAGATGTCCTGTCAGGGAATAGTCGATCTATTCGTGAGGCGTGGAATCTCATGAATCGATATCCGAAACTCTCCTTGATTGTGCTCAGCTCGGTCGTCGCGCGAGAAAACGCCAGCTTGGCGCTCCCCAAGTCGCTTTCCAACCCTCTTGTGTTTTCGTCCTTTTCGGAGATGATGCGTCTCGAGTTCTCCAGTTCATCTTGGAGGCTTCTTGTGTTTTCGTCCTTTTCGGAGATGATGCGTCTCGAGTTCTCCAGTTCATCTTGGAGGCTTCTTGTGTTTTCGTCCTTTTCGGAGATGATGCGTCTCGAGTTCTCCAGTTCATCTTGGAGGCTTCTTGTGTTTTCGTCCTTTTCGGAGATGATGCGTCCCAAGTGCAAGAGCTCAGTTTCGAGCTTCGCAATCTTCTCATTTCTGAGGGCGAGTTCAGCGACGAAGTATTCGGTTCCAACGAGTTCATTCGTTTGCTGCATCGATTCTGCAGTTCTGTCTTGTTTGGTCTTGAAAGCTTCAATGTGGAGTTCGTAGAGCATCCGAACTGACCGCGGTTGCGTAGGATGAGATTCGACGCCGGGCGGAAGCCTCCGAATCTTCGCGAAACCCGCCGTTCTCAGTCCGTCGCTTAGAAGCTTGAAGTCGTATCCGGCTCGGTGAAAGTCAAACTCGTGGGTCTGTGCGCCGTACAATATGGAACTCAGTAGGTCGACTGTTCCTACCCTGTGAGAGAGGTCAGGAACTGTCCGGTATATTCGGATCGCTTGCTCTAGGTCAGGACATGATATTTCGAGCCTCCCGCCGTCCTTGAGGATTCGCCATGCCTCTGCAAGCAGTTCGCGTCCTTCATCATAGGACAGGTGTTCGATCAAGTGGGCAGTATAGATCTCATTAACTGTCGCTGACCTCAGCGGCAGATGCCGAGCATCGGAGATTACGTCGACTCCTGGAAGAACCCTAGCGTCGAGATGCAAGTATGAGGGCCTGTGGGGGGTCTCTCCGCCTCCTATCTCGATGAGCACATTCTCGCGAGCACGGTCCTCACGCTGCATTTGGACACGCCTAAGACCCTTTAGCTTGTTTCTCATACAGATTACCTATCATGGCTCAGCATTTGTAGCTAGCGTTCCTCATCCACGAATCTAGGAGTCTGTGTTCGGTCATCATCCTGGGATCAGGGACAAATTGGCTGAATTCCATCTGAACGTTCAGTTCGTTGATCATGAACAGTGGAAACATGACATCTTCAAGTTCCTTTGCGATCCCCAAACTCCTGTTGGTTTTCTGGATGAAATCAGAGAGACCTTCGCCGAGAAAGTTGTCGGCATTGATAAACGTTTGAGTCCAATGTTTCTCAACGTCCCCCGGGCCTAGGAGGCCTCTGCTAGACCATTCGTAGAACATGTACTGCGCAAAGCAATAGTGTTCACGCAGAACGAGAGATGTGGTGTCGCAGAACTTCCAATCGGGTAAGCCCAGTCTAGAAGGTTGGTTATCTACCAGAATAGTGTGCGGAGCCAGATTTCCGTTGGTCATGACCATGCGCAAGGTTGTGCCCCCGAACGTTTGGAGCCTACTGAGTAGAATCGAGCACATCTTCTCCGAGGTCTCTGAACGTCCGACGTAGTGCAGGTATCTATCAAGAATGGGCTTCACTCGACTTGTTATGAAGTGTTCACCGATAGTTTCCGTTCCACAAGCGGTTACACGTTGGAAATGGGATAGCCATTCTCCAGTCAATTTGATGATCGCTTCCGTGAAATCCTCTATTCTTGGAGCCAGTTCAATAGGTCGACTGAGGAGTCTGACGACACTGCTTCCAGGAAGGGGAGACTCAAAGAGAACCAGTCTATCGGCAACCGTCACCAATTGGAGCGGGGCGGGCGTGCTGTCGTCTATCATTGGATCGCTCAGAGCACGAAGACGGAGTAGGCAGGCGTATTCGCTCTCTAAGGAGGAGTCAGAGCTTGGATCGCGCGACACTTTCGCATAGAGTATAGGTACAGGCGATGTCTCTCCGAAAATCGCATAGACTACTCGTCCTTTCTCATACTTCTTCCCACGCGAAAGCATTAGCTGTATGAAGGTGAGATTCTCTTCAGAGCTCAATCCCAGGATTCTGCCATTCTTGCGGATATATGAGAGGATATCCTTGATCAAAGAGCAACGCCTATCGTTTTCTGGCGATTATGCTGAAAGACGCGGCGAAACAGTGAAGGACCTGCAACTTTGCGGCGACTCTCTCAAGCTGTCCCACCGTTCGCCAGAATTCCAGGCCCATTTGACCATGCCAGTGGCTCGTGGACAGAACGTAGGGATCGTACAGATGTGTCAGAAGGAACTCTAGCGGGATTCTGTAGTCGCCTTCAAGCGACGCTATGTACGTCGCTGACTTGTAGTCGGGCAGAGGGTAGTAGAACTCGATGTCGCAGAAGCCGGCCTCTTCCACCATGTTCCTGTACTCTTCATGAGAGTATGTGTAAGTCCTGTAAGGCTTGCCTCGAGTCAGGGCCGATAGCTCGTCTGCCTCCCCCCTTGGAAGGAATGATATGCCTTTGATGCCCGCGTGGTCATCAGGGAAGCCGAGTAGATACTTTGATCCATAGCTGTTTTCTATGCCTATGTAGAGAAAGCCATCCTCCCTGCAGAGTTTCTGAGCGCTCTTCAGGGCCTCCAATTGGAGGGATCGAGGGCTCCCTGTCAGATTAGATTCTCCAATCCATTCCAAAGAACCATTGAAGACTACCAAGTCAAACTGATTCTCGCACAGAGGGGATTCTAGGATGTTGGCTCGAACAGGTAGCACGTTGTAGACGTCGTCCTCTATGCACCTCAGTTTCAGGAACTGGCATCGCTCCAGAGTGCTATCCATGGCGACAACATGTCCGCATCTTCGGCTTAGTGGAACGGAGATAGTCCCCCACCCACTACCAACATCTAGAACGCTGTGATTCCTGCCTAGTGACAGCAGGAACTGCCAGTCTGCTCTGGTCTCATCCATGACTATCTGATAAGCCCAAGGTGACCTGGCACAGAGATACTTGTAGACAGCCTCTTTCCATCCTATTTGTGGGATTTCTGCGAGCAGAGCCTTCATTGTTTCCTGGGGCATCTCTCCGTAGTATTCCCCGCCTGCTCCAAAGTCAGGGACTCCCTCTACAATTGGGTAACATGTGCCACAATCGCTACACAACATGGAGGTATTGGAACAGGAGAGCTCGCTTTTGCACTTGGGACAACATAGAGTGACATTTCTCTCATTGTTCGCGGATGTGCTCTTTCCCAATGAAGGAGTTCTGCCAGGAATCAATTGTCTGTAGCCCCAGGTCTCGTCATGAATAGCATTGCCACCATCCGTGTTTGTACCTGTCTTTCAGGTTCATGTCTTGAATAGCTCTTGTGCTTCTGGCTGTCATTCTGGTCCTGGAATTCCTGTCGATCTTCTTTCTTATTATTGCCTTCCTCACTCCACCTGAAGCATCGGGCCTTCTAACGCATATGAGACACTTGTGTGTCTTTCCTCTCGAAAACGGTTATCTGATCGACAGATCGTCCATAGCTCCCTGAACGAAGACTAGGGAGCGAGCGCGATTGTCCAATGCGGTCCGCCATTACCTCGACGTGATAGTGGTGCTCGCTGAGAAGGACTTCAAGGTGCGATACAGGAACTCCATTCTCGGATTCATCTGGTCGCTTCTGAATCCCTTGGCCTATATGATGATTCTGACTCTTGTCTTCTCGTTCTTGTTGCGGGTCAGTATCCCAAACTTTGCTCCATGGGTGCTGATCGGTCTTCTCGTTTGGAGATTCTTCTCTATTGGCACAGCCCAAGGACTAGGCAGCATAGTAGCGAATCCATCTCTTTTGACTCTCTCCACGACTGAAGTCGGGAGATTCATGCTTCCACTCTGATCCTCTTCGCTTGGGTGGGCATTCCGTTGTTGCGGTTCCACCTGCATTCATCCCAGTGTAGAAGCATAGGCCAAGCCATCGGCCTGACAGCGTACCCGCCGCAGCGAGCCGCCATATTCATGATGCCTCTGCTTACTCGAGCCTGCCCCGCCTATTTTCGGTTGAGAGCCTTATTCGAGCCTTTGGACATCCCGACCACATGTGGAGCCTACTGGCCCTTGCGGGCTTGTATGATTCGACTCCAAACATTCCTTGGACGCGCTCCACATTTAAGCTGCAAGGGCTCGCTTACTCCACGACCAGAAGCCGGAAGCTTGCGCTCGCTCTCGTATCCGCAAATGATTTCACCTAAACGTCGACATGTGATGGGCACTCCAAGAGGTATCAGACTTATTATGTGAGCCTACGGTACTGAGGCCGGGATACGAGTTCATGGATAGGCGCATAGACGCATACAGTTTCTTCATGCGATCGCTTCGAAGGCTCGTGGACAAGTATGAGGGAGAGTACGTCGCCGTGGTCGGCGCCAGGGTTGTTGCTCACGGGCGGGACGGAAAAGACGTCTATGACCGAGCTCGGAGGGCGCATCCGGAAGCTAAGATGCTGCTCGCCCAAGTTCCAGTAAGGGAGGCTATGGTCCTTTGGCTCGCGTTCGCTTCTCATTCTCTAGGCAGAAATCGAAAGCTTTCGGATACGTAGCACGCCCCATTATCAAGCTCGCCTTGCGTGCAGGAGGGGGCGAAGTATTTGAGACCACGGCCCTGTTGGACTCTGGCGCGGACATCTCGATGCTATCTCCGAGTGTTGCCGAGATAATGGGAATAAACCTACGTGAGGGAAGACGGCGGGTCTTTCGCGGTCTTGGAGGCGAAATAGAGGCTTACGTTCACCGTGTACACTTCAACATCGGCGCGCTGCACTTCCATGCCAGGGTGGCGTTCCCGAGAGTCGAGATACCAAACATCATCGGCAGGTTGGATGTCATGAAGGCCGTTGACGTGATCTTCAGGGACGAGAGACAGGTCGCTCTAGCGTCTGCCACATGAGACTTCTGCCATGCCTGCGCCGTATTTGAGGCGAGAACCCATGCTGAGCAATGCACGTCACTACTTGGATGTGGTTGTCGTCTTGGCTCAGAAGGATTTCAAGGTACGGTACAGGAACTCTGTTCTCGGTTTTCTGTGGTCGCTCCTGAATCCGCTCGCCTACATGGTCATCCTGACGCTGGTCTTCTCGCTTCTCATGCGGGTTAACATCCCAAACTTCGCCGCATGGGTCCTGATCGGCCTTATGATCTGGAGGTTCTTTTCCATTGGCACAGGTCAAAGTCTCTTTAGCATAATTGGAAACCCGTCCCTCGTCAGCAAAGTGTACATCCCCCGCTACATGATCGTCCTATCCAACAACATCGCAAACTTCACGGGTGCCGCTTTAGAGTTTCTCGTGTTGGTTCCTCTTCTGGTGGCGCTAGGCGTCAATCTGACTGTCTACGCGCTCTTTCTAGTTCCAATCCTGATCCTAGAGTTCCTCCTCGTCTTCGGGCTCTCCCTATCCTTGTCCTCTCTTAACCTGAAGTACCGCGACTTCTACCAGCTATGGGACATAGCCCTGCAACTTGGTTTCTTCCTATCGCCGATAGTCTACGACGGAAACCTGATTCCTGAGAGATTTCGATTTGTGTACTCTCTAAACCCGGTCACGAGTCTGATCCAATCCACAAGGAGCATCTTCCTCCTGCACCAGCTACCATCCACGTTCGACATTGGTGTGATAGTCTCAAGCGTCGTAATTCTCCTGCTGGTTGGCTTCCTCATCTTCGGGCGTCTCGAGAAAAGGTTCGCGGAGGAACTCTAGACATGTCCACCGTAATGAACGTCCAAGATGTCTGGAAACACTTCAAGATCCCTCATGAGCGACGTGCAACGGTCCTCGATAGCATCGCTGGCGCACTCTCGATTCTCGAAGGCAAACGATACAGCTACGAGGACTTCTGGGCGCTCAAGCAAGTCAGCTTCCAACTCGAGCACGGTGAATCTCTTGGCATAGTCGGTCCGAACGGAAGTGGCAAGAGCACGCTTCTCAAACTCATCGCCCGGATAATGACGCCCGACAAGGGCATGATTGAGACGAACGGATCAACCGCAGCGGTCCTCGAGTTGGGAATAGGATTCCACGGCGACCTCACAGTCAAAGAGAACGCCCTGATCTATGGCGTCATAATGGGACTGCCACGCTCTGAGATGAAGAGGCGTATAGATTCCATTCTGGACTTCGCTGGTCTCACAAGATTTCAGGATGCCAAACTCAGGAATCTGTCGTCCGGAATGCAAGTCCGGTTGGCCTTCTCGATCGCGATTCAGACCGAAGCTGACATTTTCTTGGTTGACGAGGCGCTGGCGGTGGGCGACGCAGAGTTTCAAAACAAATGCCTCGACAAGTTTCACGCATTCAAGAAAATGAACAAATCAATAGTGCTCGTTTCGCATAGCATGGATCTTGTAAGAGCTTTCTGTGAGAAGGCACTGTACCTGACAAATGGCGAGATGAGAGCTTTTGGGCCGAGCGAAGAAGTCACGAACAGGTACACGCAAGACATGATAGTCTCATCGGGGGCATAGAGGTGGGCTCATGGGCTCAGTGGGCTGTGTTCAGGCTCCAGCTTGAAAGGGTTGCCCAGCGCAACCAACACGCGCGCAGTAAACAACGGCCCGGACTCGCTACTAGTGATGGTAGTTCTTGAAAGCGCCATGAAGTTCGCATGATCAGAGAGCTTTCCACCTCGAACGATGAAAACCTTCACGTAGATACAGTCGTAATATCTAGCGTCACACCTGACACTCGAAGCCGGGTGGCGTATCAACTCGTTGCGGAAGGTATATAGTCGCGAGTGGTACATTGTTCCATTGATTCACTTGCCAAGACTCTCGGCCGTTGTTACGGAGGATGAGTATAAGCGTGTGGTGCGCTTCGTTCGGGCGGGCGCCGCCAGGAGTACTGCGGAGCTTGTGAGGCTCGCTGTGACCGAGTACACGATGAAGGCTGGAATCGCGAAGCTAGTGAATCTGCGTGTTGTCCCCATGTCGGAAGCTAGGAGAGCCGTGGAACGCTATTTGAAGAAGCAGGCGGGCGCGGTGTGGCCAGACGAGATGGCTGAAGAACTGGGGATCGATTACCGTATAGTGCTTGCCGTGGTGAGGGAATTGTTAGCAGAGGGAAACGTGGAAGAGACTTCGCGTAGCGTCGAGGAGGTTCTCGCTTGACAATACTGCATGGCGAGGGTGATGGGCTGGTCGGAGAGCGAATAATCGCTTACGCGCGTCGTATCGAGCTGATGCGCATTCCAATCCCGAGAACTCATCGGCATAGAGCACAAGGCGCAAAGCTTGAGGATGCAGAGTGCTACGTAGTTAGGGCCGTCAGATGGATAGGTGAACGATAGAATCCGCGTCGAGCGACATATGGCGGGCGGGATATCGGCTGATTGAAGCTCCAGCCGCGAACAGTCGTTTCTATCAGGTGAGTCAGGCCAACAAAGACCAGATTGGTCAGCGTAGACGCACTAGACCTCGCCCGCGTCTGAGTTGATTGCCGCGACTGAGGAGCTCGGGAGAGGCGCCCCTGCTGCCCGACGAAGGAAATAGAGCTGCAATACTGCAACAACTGTACAAACCGCTCGTGACGATACTGGGTACCCGGAGCCTTGAAGAAGAAGTCACGAACCAGTACACGAGGGACATGTTAGCCTCACCTGGAGCCTAACGGAGGAGGAACTCGTGGACTCAGCGCGCCCACCAAGAGTGGCAGTGGTTGTGCTCACACGGAATGGCTTGAGGTGGCTGCCCAAGTGCCTGTCAAGCGTTGCTCGAACAGACTATCGGAACTTGGACGTGTACGTTGTGGACAACGCAAGCACGGATGAATCTGTGCGTTACGTTCGCGAGCATTTCCCCGATGTGAAGATAATCGTTCACTCAACGAATCTTGGCTTCGCTGCCGGCTACGACCGGGCATTGGAGAGAATCAAAGCCGACTACGTTGTGCTACTAAACAATGACACAGAGGTCTTGAGTCCGGACTGGGTCAAGTCGTTGGTCAAGGTTGCCGCTGCTGATCCCAAGATAGCAGCCGTCGGCTGCAAGATGGTCTCCATGGGCCAGCCCGAGCGCCTAGATTCCGTTGGAGGGATGGGAATTCCGTTCTGGAGGGGCTTTGTGGACATCGGACGAGAAGAGCGCGATGAAGGACAATACGACACAGAGTTTGAGCCTTTTTCGTTCTGCGGCGGAGCCGCCCTGCTCAGGAAAGCAGTCTTTGAGAAAGCTGGAGGATTTGATGAGAAGTTCTTCATGTATATGGAGGATGTGGACCTCTCTTGGAGACTCAGACTCCTAGGTTACGGGGTGAAGTTTGCTCCCCGGGCCAAGATTGCTCACTTCTTCTCAGGATCAACAGGAGTCAAGGGTGTCGACGCTCAGAAGCTGTTCTATTGCCACCGAAACCTGTTTCGGGCGATCCTCAAGAACTGCGGATCATCGGTCTGGTGGGCGCTTAGAAACTACCTGCTTTTCAGCCTACTCACGGTGGTTGGTTTCAGCGTATTCGCGCCGAAGAAGGCCGCCGCGGTCGCGAAGGCACTACTTTGGAATCTGCTCAACCTCAAGGATACCTACAGTCAACGGCTCGTGATCCAATCTACCAGGAAGAAGAGCGATTCGGAAATACTAGCAAGCATGTATCCGAAGATTAGGAGATATCAGCCGGAGGATTATCCTAGGTCGAGGCGTATCATCAATACTCTGTTTGAGCCGGCTTTCACGAAACCCGGATGAACGTTCACCGCATCTGTACTCTCACAACTCCGCTAACAGAAATTTGTATCGAACTCTCGGGAACTACTCTGCATAAAGATTGCTTTCTTGTTTCCGTTCATCTTCCCGAAGGCTTAATTAGTTGCTGAGCATCAACTTTTGTTGACACCAACATTGTCAACGGTCAAGATCTGGACGACCATCGATCGAGGTCTCAAGAGGGAATTGAAGTTGCTGACCGCCGATCTTGGTTTCAAGAGTGAGACTGAGTGTGTGCGGGAAGCGTTGAGGCAGGG
>Ga0315279_10001767_pt1 | contig 35034 bp, 26 predicted proteins | sample YL17G06_20_MG_FD_203694 | JGI IMG/M metagenome (GOLD analysis project Ga0315279, IMG submission 203694) | Sediment microbial communities from Yellowstone Lake, YNP, Wyoming, USA - YL17G06_20 | ecosystem: Environmental > Aquatic > Freshwater > Lake > Sediment | place: USA: Wyoming | collected...
AAAGCTGAGGATTATTTTGCCCAATTGCCCCTGCCGGATACCCAGCTCAGCAAACCTTTCAATGATCTGACGGAAGCGCCTGGAAATATCCACCACCTCGGCCTGCTTTTAGCCGGATTAAAACTCGGACGAGCGCTGAGGATCTTGGATTTCGGGGCGGGGACGTGCTGGCTTTCGCGGTATCTCAATCAATTGGGCTGCACGACGGTTTCCGTCGACGTTTCCCCAAGCGCCTTGGACTTGGGACGGAGGCTGTTCCGCGAATATCCCATTGTCGGCAAACTTTTGGATGAGCCGCAATTCGTTTTAAGCGACGGACGGACGATCCCCTTGGAAGACGAGTCCGTCGACCGCATCGTCTGTTTTGACGCTCTGCACCATGTGCCCAACCCGGAGACGATTCTTAAGGAATTATTCCGGATTCTCAAAACCGGAGGCCTCGCGGGTTTTGCCGAACCTGGAAAAAATCATTCCCAATCGGCGGGAGCTCAAAGTGAGATGGCGAATTACGGTCTCTTGGAAAGTGACATCATTCTGGAAAACATCTGGGTCATTGCCCGGGATGCGGGTTTTACGGATATGTCGGTCGTTCCCGTCCTGCCGACGGAGCTCGTGTTGGGAGTGAACGAATATCGCGATTTGATCGAAAAGCGCAATCGGCCGGAACAAATGCTCGAGTCGCTGATCGTCGCCGGCGGCAGGGCCAGCGTCTTCTTTCTCATGAAAGGACCGACCCTCTACGACAGTCGCATCCCTTTCGGACTTCGATGTGACTTAAAGATCGACCCGATCCAATATACCTTCAAAATCAACCGGCCCCGGAAAATTTTATGCCGGATCCAAAATACGGGCGTTGCCGTCTGGATTCACAAAACCCCCTGGGGCATCGGCAACGTTAAAATCGCGGCCCATCTGTATGACGCGCAGAAAAAACTGATCGACCTTGATTTTTTGAGGGTCCGTTTCGACCACGATATCAAGCCCGGTGAAATTGTAACTCAAAGCATTGATGTAGCCATCGACAAAGGCGAGGTTTTTTACCTGGGGATTGACCTTGTTTCTGAAGGCGTGGCCTGGTTCGAACAGCTTGGAAATCAAGTCCATTTGATCAAAATGATACCCGAGTGAAAAAAATCTGATCAACGCCCTGAGCATCGGCAGTCGGGCGTAATCATTTATAGTTCGCCCCAATTCGATACCTCCGGGTCGTTTTTCTCGGCGAGGTCCGCATTTCGATGGGGGCGGGGCCGGACACCGACCGGCCCCGTCCTCCCGTTCCTTCATCGGGCTTTTTTCAGGACGTCCAGCTCCAGCGCGGCGAGCTTCTGTTCATCGAGGGCCGAATCCAGGGCGATTTTGAGCGTCCGGGTTTCCCCTGGGGAAATCATTCCCAAGGCTTCCAGGGATTCCAGCCGCTTCATCCGCTCTCGAAGGAACTCGACCTTGGCCGCGGCCGAGCCCAGATTCTCCTCGGCGGCGATCAGCCGGTCTTCGATCTCGGCCTCTTGGGCCGTGAGGCGGCCGGCGACGAAGCGCTTCCGCAAATCCAGCCGTTTTTCGATCTTCAGGATCGCGGCTTTCTGCACGGCCGCTTCCGCCGCGAGCGCATTCATCTCTTCCCCCGAAATCAGGCCTATCTCGACCAATTGCCGCATCCGGTCCTGGCGGTTTTCCAGGGCGGACATGTCCAAGGCAGCCTCTTTTTTCTCGATCGCCAGCCTTTCACTGACGAAGTCGCGGCCTCCCGCCGGCGGAGCGGAAATCTCGTCTCTCGGAAATTCCCCGGACGCCCTCACCTCGTCGCGATTCAGGAGGGATTTGTCCAAGGCCAGCCCGGCTTTCTCCACCGCCTGTTTCATCGCTTGGGCTTCGGTTTCGTGAACCGCTCCAACGGCGGCCAACCGGGATATCCGGGCGGCCGCCTGGCGGGCGGATTCCCGCAGGGCTTCCTTCAGGCGGACCTCCGTTTCCACCCGGGCGATTTCGATCTTCTTCCGCCAGGAATCCTTGAAATATTCGGCCGCCTTGATCGCGGTTACGCCGGTCATGAAGATTCCGGCGACGAGGAACGCCGCGGCCGTCCGGCGGGACACGGCGATATTTCGTCGGGCCGGCCGCAGGAGCTTTTTCCTCCGGTATTCGGAGGCCAGCTGCCATTCCAGCCGCTCCACGAAGCGGTCGTCGGGAACGAAATTTTCACTCATTTTTTCCTCCGTTCGATTGGAGATCGGGAAGCAGAATTTTCAGGGACCGGCGGGCCCGCCTGAGATGTCCTTCCACCGCCCGTTCCGAAATTTCCATGTCCTTGGCGATTTCGCGAACGCTCTTCCCGTCGTAATAAAATGCCTCGAGAATCGCGGCCTTTTTTCGGCCTAGGGAAGAAATGGCCGAATAGATCTCCAGCGACTTGTGTGGATCGGCGGCCGGGGGATCGGCGGCTCCGGCCTCCGGCCGCGTTTCGGTCCGTACGATCCGTCTGGAGCGCCGCAGATAATCGATGAGGATGTTCTGGGCCACCCGCTTCAGCCAAGCGGCCGGGGAATCCGGCATTCCCTTCTGGTTCCAGCTTTGGAGCGCCCTCAGGTAGGACTCCTGAACGATATCCTCGCCTAATTCCCGGTTCCCGCCGGTGCGCCGGGCCAGATACCCGTAGAGGCCGCAAACCGTCTCCCTGTATGTCGTCAGCCACTCTTGTTCGGTCACGGTTTCGTGCTCCTTATCGAGGCTTTCACTCTATTAGACGCGGGAGCCCCGAAAAACCCACACCCGGACAGCGGAAAGCCGCACAGAGGCCGGTCGGAAAAAGCCCTGCCGGCTGAAGGGATCCAACGGGGGAGGGACGGCCCTCCCCGGCTTTTTTAATATCTCCAGCTCTTGAGATCCGCGCCGAGGGGAGCGGTCTTGAGCATCCTCTCGACGGCCTTGGGGATATACATCTGGTGGTAGCGCAGACGGGAAAGGTAATTCGGCTTGGAGGGGTCGCCGTTCCAGCAGTGTTCGGCCCGGTCGCCGTATTTCACCTCGCCCTCATAATAAGGGTTCTTGGTGCTCTCCAGGATGGATTCCACGAGGTAGACGGCGTTGTTCAGATAGTAGTTGTCCATGTCTCCAACATAGATGTGGATCTTGCCCTGGAGCTTGGGGCCGATCTTGCCCCAGTCACGCTGGAGGATATAGCCCAGATCGAAGTTCTCCTTCCAGTATTGGGCCACGAGAGGATCGATGCGCCCGGTGAGCTTATCCCAGATCGGCTTGGGGTAGCCTTCTTCGCCCGCGGGGCCGAAAACAGCCTGCCAGATGTCCCATTGCTCGCCTGACCGGCCCTTGGTGGCGATGGCCAGCTCGCGATGGTTTGTTTGTTCGAGCGTCGAAGCCACTTCGCCCAGGTAATTGCGCAAGCCGGGCCGCGGCGTTTTTTTCCAAGGCGCGTCGGCGACATAGGCGTTCAGATGCTCGTAGATGTTGACGATGGTGAAGGCGCGGAAATCGATCGGGTCGGGGCAGGCGGCATAACAGCCGTTGAATTCGTCGGGGTAGAAAATCTGGGCGGCCAGGGCCTCCCAGCCGCCGGTCGAACCGCCGTAGAGGAACCGAGCCCAGCCTTGGCCGATGCCCCGGAACTTTTGCTCGACGCAGGGGATGAGCTCGCGGACGATGGCGTCGCCGTAGGGGCCGAGATTGGCCGAATTGACGGCGTAGGAATCGTCATAATAGGGATTGGCGTGCTGGATCTCTATGAGGATGACGCGCGGAAAATTCCGGCCCGTCCATTCTTTGTAGAATTGGTGAGCGTATTCCTCTTGGATGCGATTGTATCCGACGACTTTGAACCGTTCGCTGTAATCGGGCTTGAGGTCGCGGTCGGGCGGCTCCGGACGGAAGCCGTCAAAGGTATAGGGGAAATGGCCGTGGTAAATGATCAGGGGATAGCGGGCGTTGGGATGTTCGTCGAATCCTTCGGGCAGGAGGACACAGGCGCCCACATACATCGGCGTGCCCCAGAATTTCGTTAGGAGATCGCTCTGGATGCTGATGTGCTTGATGTATTTGGTGTCCTGGGGCGGCGTGATCGGCGGGATTTCTTTTTCGAGAGCGATGCGAATTGTTTCGCCCGAAGACGGGTCGATCTTCATTTTGACGGGCGCGCTGTAGAGATTGCCCGGCTTGGCGTTCCAGCGCTGGCCCTCGCCCTTGTCAGGCGGCAGCTTGACGGCGTGCCCGTCGGCGCGATGAAACGTCTCGTAGCGGTTGAGGAGGGATTGGACGAAATACTCTCCGGCCGGAAGATCGGCGATGCTCCGCAGGGGGTATCCGAAGGCCGAGGCGTCGACCAGGGCGTCCTGCCCGGGAGCCAGGCCGTCGACGTCGAGGCCGAAAATGAGCTGGGTCGTCGCGCCGTCGCTGATCTGGAAACGCGGCTCGGCCGCGCCGTCGTTGGAGACGAGAAGCAGAATGCGTCCGTCGAGCGGAGTTTTTGATTTTTCCGCGGAGAACGAGACGGCGAATTTGAGTTTCGTTCCCGAGCCGGATTTGTCGCAGCCCGCCGTCGTGAACCCTAGGGCGAGACCGATGCAGACGGCGATGGCGGCACGGAGCAGGCGGGAATGGCGGAGATCGTTCATGGGCGTTCCTCCTCGATGAAGAGATTGCCTTGAATTTAATTCGCGGGCCCGCCGAATGTCAAACCGTGATACGGGGTCGCAGGGGATCACTTCGCCACTCGTCAAGGAAACCTTCATTCTAAGAAGATGTTCAGCTGCGAATGGCGAAGTGTAGACGCGACACTCGTCCGCGATCCAACCACGGACGAGTGCGGCTGAACTGGATCCCCAAGCAAAGCTCGCGGCCCCTGCCGCCGCCCGAAGATTGTAGACGCAACCCCTTGTAAAATATTAAAATCACTCAATACCGACAAGGAGGCTTGCGATGATAAAAACGACCAGCGTTCTGCTGGCCATGCTCTTGACGGCGGCGCCCGTTTTTTCCGCCGTGCTGCCAAAGGTCCTGATCAAGACCGAGATCGGCGACATCGCTGTAGAGATCGATTCGGCCAAGGCCCTGATCACTTCGGCCAATTTCCTCAAATACGTCGACGCCAAACTTTACGACGGGACGATTTTTCACCGGACGGTGACTTTGGCCAGTCCCCGCAACAAGCCCGTCCCGATCGAGGTCATCCAGGGCGGCGAAATGCCACTGGGCGTGAAGGGTTTCAACGCGATTCTTTTGGAGCGAACTTCGGTCACCGGTCTCCGGCACTTGGACGGGACGATCTCCATGGCCCGCAGCGGCCCGGACACGGCGACATCGAGCTTCTTTTTCTGCGTCGGCCCTCAACCGGAACTGGATTTCAACGGCCGACGCAACAAGGACGGCCAGGGCTTCGCGGCATTCGGCCGTGTCGTCTTCGGCATGGACGTTGTCCGCAAGATCCACCGATCGCCCGCCAATGATCAGGAATTGCTGACGCCGCCTATAAAAATCCTCTCGATCCACCGCTTGGAGAAATGATATGAGAGCTAAGAATTCCCGCCTTCGAAGCACGATACTTATTCTAGCTTTCCTATCCGCGGTCCTTCCCGCCCTGGCCCAGAGGACCGGCTACTCCCGCGAGGAATTCGTCCGCCGCCGCCAGGCGCTCCGTGAAAAAGCCAAAGACGGCCTGATCGTCCTCTTCGGCGAGGACCATGCTCCGGCCGCCGCGCCGTCCCGTCAGGACAATGATTTCTTTTACTTTTGCGGCGTTGAGGACCTCGGCGCCATCCTGACCATGAACACCCGGACGGGAGAGACGAACCTGTTTCTTCCCCGCCAATCACAGCGGGAGGAGATGATCAGCGGCGCCAATCTTCTCAAGGACGAGAAGGCCGGGGAGCGGCTAGGTCTGTCCCATCTCTACGATCTGGGTTATTTCGACGAATACCTGGCCCGCAACGCGCGCGGGGCGATGACCTTGTGGCTCCGCCTTCAGCCGGGCGACACCGTGGACAACGCCCGCAGCGAGGTCCTCATCTTCGAGGCCCGCAAGAACCGCACCCATTACAACGCCCAGATCACCCGGGACGAATTCCGCATCCAGCGTCTGCGCGAACGCTATCCGGCCTTCGAATTCCGCGACATCACGCCGTTCATCGACACGATGCGCACGATCAAGAGCGCCGAGGAGATCGCCGTCCTCCGTCGGAACGGAAAGCTGTCGGGCGAAGCGGTCAAGCAGGCCATGCTGGCCTCGCGCCCCGGCGTCTTCGAATACGAGATCGAGGCGGCCGCCCGCTATGTCACGATCAAGGGCGGGTCGCCGGGTATGGCCTTCGCTCCCATCGTCGGCTCCGGCCCCAACACCTGCATCTGGCATTACGACGCCAACAGCCGGCAAACACGGTCTGGCGATCTCGTCCTGATGGACTTCGGATCGGACCTCGACCATATGGCCATGGACATCACCCGGACCTGGCCGATTTCGGGTGTTTTCTCGAAGGAACAGCGGGAGGTTTATGAGGTCGTCCTGGCCATACAAACGGCCTGCATCGAGGCCTACAAGCCCGGGGCCACGGCGGCCGACGTCCAGAAACACGTGGCCGAAGTCCTCAAACGGAAGGGACTGGATGGCCGCGGTGAGCGCGGCGGCTTCGGCCACTTCGTCGGCATGGGCACGCATGACGTCGGCCCGCGCATCACCAGGCTCGAAGAGGGCATGGTCTTCGCCATCGAGCCGGCGCTCTATTATCCGGAAAAAGCCATCGGCATCCGGATCGAGGACACCATCCTGGTCACCAAGGACGGCTGCGAGGTCCTGACCGCCGCGGCGCCCAAGGAAATCGCGGACGTCGAACGCCTGATGGGCAAAAGATAGAATCCCATGGAGAAAAGCATGAAAAAAATCGCCGTCATTCTCTTCGTCGTCGTATGTGCCGTTATGCCAGCCTCCCAAACAACACCGCCGACGGAAAAGCCGGCCGGCGAACCTGACCGCATCCAGGTCCAGCACATCCTGATTTCATTCCAGGGCAGCGCGGGGACCGTCCCCAATGTCACCCGGACCCAGGCCCAAGCCTTGGCCCTGGTCAACCAGATCATGGCCAAGATCAAGGCCGGCGAGGACTTCAAAGCCCTAGTCAAGAGCCAGACGGACGACAAATATCCCGGCATCTACAGAATGGCCAATTTCGGGGTCACGCCGATCACCGAGCCGCCCAGCAAGAAGGAATATCTGCGGGCCAAGATGGTCAAGAATTTCGGCGACGTGGGCTTCAAGCTGAAAGTCGGCGAGGTCGGCTTAGCCGTCTATAACCCGAAGGATTCGAAGTACGGCTGGCACATAATCAAGCGGCTCGAGTGATCGAGAGGGGAGGAGCTGAAATGAACCATCACAGTAAAAGAATCCTGGCGGCGTTTATCGTCCTGATCCTGTTCGCCGGTCCCTTCCTGGCCGGCCAATCCCGGGGCCTGCAGGCCATCCGGGCGGCGGACATGAAAGCCCACCTGGAATTCTTGAGCGCTCCGGAGTTCGACGGCCGCAGCGCCCCTTCGACGGCCTTGGACATCGCCTCCCGCTACATCGCCCTGCAGGCCCGGACGATCGGCCTCCGGCCTCTCCTGCCCGGCGGATCCTACTTCCAGCCGGTCCCCGTCGAGGTCACGACCATCTCCCCGGCCAAGTCGGCCCTGCGCGTCCTCTTCCCCGGCGGCGAGCAACGCTTCGATTACCCGCGGGCCTTCGGGGTAAGCATCCGCGGCGCGGCGGAAGGGGCCGTCCATGGCGGCCTGGTCTTCCTGGGCACCGTTCTCATCGGCCCGCCCGCGGATTTGGCCAAGCTCGACCTTCCGGACCTGAAGGGCAAGATCGTCCTGATTTTGGACGCCGGTGTTCCGGTCCCCGCTTCGGCGCAAACGACGATGTCGGCTTCCATCGGCCGGCCCCGTTTCGTGCGTGAAAAGGGGGCCCTAGGAATAATCACCATCATCTCGGCGGAACGGGAAAAATACCTCAACGACAGGAGCCTCTCTTTCGATAACGGCGAGCGATTGAGGTTCCCTGACGTGGACACGTCGGTCCCCGGTTTCGCTGCCGCCGCTGCCGCTTCCGGCCCCGCCCCCGCGCCGTTTGTCTCGATCGAGGTCCGCCACGAGACCGGGGCGGCCATCCTGGGTATTCCCGGGACCGAGATGGAGCGTATCTTCGCCGACGCCGGCCAAGGCCGCCCCGTCGGCGCCAAGGAGCTGACCGGCCGCTCCGCCGAAATCGGGCTCTTTTTCGAGACCCGCCGGACGACCACACCCAATGTCGTGGCTTGGATCGAGGGGACGGACCCCAAGCTGAAGAGCGAGTACGTGACGGTCACCTCCCACCACGATCATCTGACCACCCGGGAAGGCCGGGTCTTTCCCGGAGCCGACGACAATGGCTCGGGGACGGTGGCCATGTTCGCCCTGGGCCGGGCCCTGATGCGCGAGCGCCCCAAGCGCTCGGTCATCTTCGTCTGGAACACGGCCGAGGAGAGAGGCCTCATCGGCTCCTATTATTTTGTCCAGCATTGTCCCGTGCCCGTGGAGAAGATTAGCGCCAACCTCAATCTGGATATGATCTCCCGCAACGACCCGAACATGATCTACCTGATCGGCTCGAACAAGCTGTCCTCCGAGCTGGACGCCGCCATTCATGCCGCCAACGACAAGTCCGGGCGGATGAAGCTCGATTACACGTTCGAATCCCCGGCCCACCCGGACCAGTTCTTTTTCCGCAGCGACCAGTATCCCTATATCCGCTACGGCATCCCCGGCGTTTGGATTTTCGCCGGGACCACGTCCGACTACCATACGGACCGGGATACATTCGAGCGGGCCGACCTGGCCAAAGCCGAGAAAGTGGCCAAGCTCGTTTATTTGACCTGCTGGGACATCGGAAATATGCCGGCCTTGCTGAAGTTGGACCTCAATCCGGAGATCGCGGCCCGCGGCCCGGCCAATATGAAGATCAATTGGCGCAAGCCGCCCCAGCCCCCGGAGAAGAAATAGGCCCGCGAGGGAACGGCGGGCCGGGACATTATTTCCGGCGGTCCTTCCAGCTCCACCACTTCAGCAGTTCGGGCTTGTGGGTGTTGCGCGAAGCGAAATAGACGATCGAGCGGAAAACATAGAGCTGGCAGGGATCGATCCGTACGCCCTTCAGCTTGCAAAGCCGGCCGTACATCTTCTCCGGATCGGCGCCTTTCAAATCGGCCGTCGAACGGATCCCCAATTGCCAGAGGTCCTCGGCCGTCCGTGGGCCGACGTTGGGAATCGTTTGAAATTCTTTGAGGATCGCGTTGCGGCCCGGCGAGGCTGGAGTGATAGCGTTGGATCGGTTGATTTTCTTTCTTTCCATTTATTTTCTCTTCTATGTAAATGAAATTGGGGACTGCCGTATCGATGATTCGACTCTTTGACTGTCCTCGTTTGTTTTCAAGAAGGATATATCTCGGAGAGAAGCCGGGCAAGGGGCGTGCGGGGGAAAACCCGTACGACGACGGAGCGGGCATGGACCTAACTCGTCGGACTTGATATTGGTCCGACGAGTTAGGGAGCGACGGAGGAGTGTCGGAACGAATTTTCCTCGCCGGGGAAAATGAGTGTGTTTTTCCCCGTATGCCCCCTGCCTTGGCTTCGTTGTTAATATCTACGTTTTCCTCAGTCCTTCTTGCCCTCTTGGATGGGATCAAGGCGTACAGAAACCTTGCCGGTATACGTTTTGCCGCCGACCGTGAGCTTGACCTGGTAAGTCCCTGGTTCGGCGTTCGTCCCGCCTCCCCTCCGCATCATGCCGCCGCCCATCTGGGCGAACATGCCGCGCCCGATGATGGGCATGACCGTCCCCTGGATCTCCACGACCTTGCGGAAGTTGGTCCCGAAGAGCTCGAGCTGTTTGGCCGCGTTCTGCAGGATGGCCTTGTTCTCCTCAGTGATGTCTTTTCTCTGAAGGGCCGCGTCGATCTGTTTTTTCAGGTTGTCGGCGATGTTCTTGGTCGTGGCGGCCGGCGGGTCGAAGCGCAAGTCCCAGACCAGCCGGTTGACGCCGGGTTCGACGCCGTCCAGGATGAACGTTGTCTTGAGCGCGCCCGTGACGTCCGTGATTTCCAGCGTGCCCGGCTTTTCGGGCTTGGCCTTCAGGAAATAATGGATCAGGGCGCCCGCGGGCGGGTTCTCGCCCTTGAAGAAGAAGTCGCCGCGCCCATATCCGCCGCGCTGGATCGGCAGCCAGCGCGTGCCCGGCTTGCTCGATTCGAACAGGGCCGCGTCCTCGGCCGGGAGCTTCTGGGCCGCCTGGCGAAGGCCGGTGATGTCGTCCATGATCCAGAACCCGCGACCATGCGTCGCCGCGAGCAGATCGTTGTCACGCGGCTGGATGAGCAGGTCATGGAAGGCCACGGTGGGCGCGTTGATGTTGAAGTCTGTCCAGGTCTGGCCGCCGTTGAGGCTGACAAAGACCCCGAATTCCGTTCCTAGGAAGAGCAGGTTCTTGGCCTTGAGGTCCTCGCGGATGACGTAGACGGACTGTCCGTCGGGGATGCTGTCGCCGATATTCGTCCAGGTCTTGCCATAGTCCGTGGTCTTGAAGACGTAGGGGTGGAAGTCGTCGGAGCGGTGGCCGTCGAACGCCACGTAGCATGTCCCATCCTCAAAATGCGAGGCCTCGACTCGGCTGCACCACGTCGCGGCGGGCACGCCCTTGAGGTTGGGCCGGACGTTCGTCCAGGACACGCCGCCATTGCGGGTCACCTGGACGTTGCCGTCGTCGGTGCCGACCCACAGCAGGCCGGGCGTCAGCGGGGATTCGGAGATGGTGATGATCGTGCAATGGGTCTCGGCCCCGGTGACGTCCGGGGTCATGCCGCCCGTCGGCTTGGCGAATTCGATCTTGCTCTTATCGTTGGTCGTCAGGTCGGGGCTGATGATCATCCAGTGGTCGCCGCGGTCGACGGACTTGAGGAGATGATTGCCGCCGAAGTAAATCGTTCGCGGGTTGTTCGGAGACAGATAGATAGGCGTGCTCCAGTTGAAGCGGAAGGGGCCGGCCTGGCGCATCTGGGCCATCATGGCCGCCTCCGGATCGATGGGCCGGGCGCCCTGTCCGGGCCGGCCGCCGGCTTGGGCCGCCGGTTTGGCCGCGGGCGCCTGGCCGGGTTTGGTCATCGGGGCTTGGCTGGGCTTGGCCGACGGCTGGGCCGGCTTGTCGGGGAAATATTCTTTATAATTGGCGATATTGGCCTGGTTCGGGCGGATGCTCTTGGATTCGCGCGTTTCCACGTTCACCCGTTGGGCCGAGCCGCCCTGGCTTTCGCCATACACCGTCCGCCAATCGGTCGGATCGTTCTGGGTGTGGAAACCGTCGCCGCCGCCGATGTTGAACCAGAAATCGGTCAGGATCGTGCCCTCGCGGCTCATCGACGGGCCGCCCCAGGTGCCGTTGTCCTGCAATCCGCCGTAGACATAATAGGGATCGCGCATGTCCGTGCTGACGGCGTAGAACTGGGCAAAGGTGATGTTGTCGTAGAAGAGCCAGGTCTTGCCGTGGTCATAGGTCAGCGAGGCGCCGCCGTCCTGGCCGATATAGAAGCGGTTCTTGTTGGTCGGGTCGAGCCACAGGGCGTGGAAGTCGGGGTGGAGCCCGCCGATCGTCGTCCAGGTCTTGCCGCCGTCATTGGAGAAGTTGAAATTGCTGGTCAGGAAGTAGACCCACTTGTCCTCGATGGGATTGATGTAGATGTGGCTGTAATAGAACGGCCGGTTGTTCAGCCGGTTCTGGTACATCCACGTCGCGCCGCCGTCTTCGGACCGGTAGATCCCCGTGCCCAGTTTGGTCATGTCGGCGTAGTCCGGGTTGTCCTTGGTCACGCCGTTTTCCACGACCTGGGGCCGGGGCTGGAAACCGTGCTCGACGACGGCCATGAGGATTTTGGGATTGGAGCGGGCGATGGCCAGTCCGACGCGGCCGACCTCGCCTGGGGGCAGGCCCTTGGTCAGCTTGGTCCAGGTGGTCCCGGCATCCGTCGACTTGTAGATGCCGCCGTTCGGGCCCCCGGAATCGAAACGCCAGGGCTGGCGCAAACGCTGCCAGAACGAGACGAACAGGACGTTCGGATCGACCGGGTCCATGACCATGTCGATGGCTCCCGTCTTGCCGTCGTTGGGCAGGCCGCCGGCCAGCTTGACCCAGGTCTTGCCGCCGTCCGTGGTCTTGAACAGGCCGCGGTCGCCGGTGTAGCCCCAAGGATGGCCTGAGGCCGCCACGTAAACGATGGCGGGATCGGTTGGATGGGTGAGGATCCGGCCGATCGTCTGGGTCGACTGCAGGCCCATGTTCGTGAAGGTCTTGCCGCCGTCCGTGGATTTGTAGACGCCGTCGCCCCAGGCGACGCTGTTGCGGACGCATTCCTCGCCCGTTCCGACCCAGATGATATGGGGGTCGTTCTGGAAGAGGGCCACGTCGCCGATCGAAGCCGAGCCGTACTTGTCGAAGATCGGCTCCCAGGTCGTCCCGGCGTTGACCGACTTGAAGACGCCGCCGGAGGCGCCGGCGACCAGGACGGTGGAGAAGTCCCTGTCCAGGGCTTCGAACGCCGAGATGCGTCCGACGAAGTTCGCCGGGCCGATGTTTCGCCAATGGAGATGCTTGATCAAACTCTGGTCGGTGATGGTCGGGGCGTTCTGGGCGGAGAACGATCCCACGAGGACCAGACCGAGAACGAGCGCTAGAGCCGCGCGGGTGAATTTGGATCCTGTCATGACTAACCTCCTCGAATGTGCGCCCGGCCGGATGGCGGAGCGAGCGGAGCGCGGACGGATGCCGTATCGGACGAGGGGCGGGAGAGACGGCCGGATGAAGAAGGCGGCCCGGCGGGAATGAAAGAGTGTGCCTGACGCGGCCCGTTCGCGGTGCTCATGGGCGATTCCCGCCGATTATATAGAAAAAGAAAGCGTAAGAGCAAGGCGCCGGTCACTCGATGACGAACCAGGCGAAGCCATGAGCGGGGAGGCGCACGGCCAGGCCGATGCTGAAGCCGCGATCGAGCCGGTATTCCCTGGACGGTCCTTCGCCCTCGCGGATGCGGGCCGCGTCCGTCAAGCCCGTGTAATAGAGCGGCAGGCGAACGGTTTTTTCGATGGCCGCGTCCGTGGGATTGAAAAAGAGGGCCAGGCCTTTTTCCTTTAGGCCGGGGTTGGCGTGGAGGATCCCGTCGAGGTCGCGGCCGTCCGGACGGCGCAGATGGATGACGTCGGAATTGAGAATGTCCCGGTATTTTTTGTACCAGGCGACCCATTTTTTAACGAGGGCCCGGGTCGACGCGGCGTCATAAAGCCGTGTGCCGCGGTAACAGGCCTGAACGCCGTAGCCGAAATTCTGGACCAGGTGGGCCTCATAGGCGTCGAGATGATCGGACAGCGGTTCGAGGGTCGCCGCCGCTCCGCCGCCCTGGTATTCCACGAGTGGAACGAACGTCCAACCCATGGAAGGGGTTTTTTCCCACGTCCCGTCGTAGAGGTTCTGGCGGCCGAGGATGATCTGCCGGTCGCGGGGCAGGGACCAGTTGACTTCGCGGTAGCCGATGCCCGTCTTTGATGAGCCGGCCAGAAAATACCAATCGGGGACATTGAGATAGATGTTACGGGCGCGGCACCAGGCGTAGAAATCGGTGATCGTCTTCCACTGCGTCCATTGCGAATCGGCCGGGCCGCGGTGGCCGGGATGCCGGGTGGAGGCGCAGACGTCGCCGGGATAGGACCCGTCGTGTTCGAGGATGTCGAAGCCCGTCCGTTCGAAGAAGGCCTTGATCTTCCGGAAATAATCACGGCCCCAGACGCCGCCGAGACAGGGCGAGTCGCCGAAAATGGCCCCGCCGCGCTTGCCCGTCTTGGGATTGATGACGTCGTCCGCCTCGGAGATGGCCCGGCTGGCCAAGAGTGAATAGCCGCCCAGCTCGATGCCTTTGGCATGGGCGCAATCGGCCAACTCCTTCATCCTGGCGATAGCGGCCGGGTCCTCGTTCTCCATGTCCAAGCCGCTGCCGAAGCTGAGGATGATCATTTCGAAGCCGGCCTCGGCGCATTGGTCGACGGCGGCCCTGACCACGGCCGCGTCGGTCGATTTGAGGTGGAGGAAGATCGGATTTTCGGAGACCCAGGGCGCAACCGTTCGGTACATCCGCCGCAGGGCCAAGCCCTTGCGCTCGCGGTCCCTCGAATCGGGGACGAGCTCGAAGGTGCGAAACGTTTCGAACGATCCGCCCGGCGCGATCCGCGCGTCGGGACCGAGGGGCGGACGGCATTCGAGCAGGCAGGGCGTTTTGAGGTCGTAGTTGACCTGGGTCGTGAACGTCGGATCGGCCACCCAGTTCACCGTCCGCGCCGCCGAAGCCGGGCTCATGCCGGCAAAGGCGTAGTCGCTGTCGACGTGAAGTCCCGGGCGCTCCCATTGTTCGGGGACGCCGACGCTCACTTCGGGTTCGACGACGGCCAGGATCTCGCTGGTGAACGTATCGAGCGTGACCGCCCGGGCGCTCGAGTTTTCCACCTTGACCTGCTTGGACAGCAGGGGGAGCCCGTCATAAATTTCGTAGCGGATGGAGACCTCGATTCCCTTCAGGGCGGGAGAGTCGTGCTCGAAACGGAGGATGAGTGATCGTCCGGGCGGAGGCCAGGGGGCCGCGCTTCCCCAGCGTTTGCGCGCATACGCGAAAGGGGCTTGGGTTGCCCCGACCTCGTGGGATCGGTAATGAAAGGCCTTCGGATCGGCGGTCAGGGTTTCGATCCAGGCCGGGAGCAAATAAGCCTGATCGGGCTGGCCGCGGAGGCCGCCGATCTCGTAATGTTTTCCATCGATCGTGAGCGCCGCCTCGGGCCGGACCGCGCGCAGAATGGTCTCATCGGTCATCAGGTTGCGGAATTCCACGGTCGCGGCGTCCGGGACGATCCGGATGGTGCGGCGGATAAGGCCGTTCGAAAGGACGATCGATCGGCCGTCGGCCGAGGCCTTGATCTCCGCTTTGTAAGGGGACGGATCGATCAGCCAATCCGGCTTTCCGCCGTCCGGCGCTTTGGCGCAGGCCCCGATTCCCACGATTATGATGATGAGCACCGCGGCGGTGATCGCTTTCTTCATGGCATGCTCCCTGTGCCGCGATTGTATACGCCCGGCTGGGGTCGCGTCTACAGAATGCTAATTTTCTCCGAAAATCCCTTCCCCTTCATGAGTTGATCTCTCCGGATTTTATAAAAATTAGCAGATTGTAGACGCAACCCCAATATTGGGTAAAATGGCGGAGTGAAGATTTTCGGAAAACCTTTGGCCGCCGGGCCGCTCCGTTTCGATGACGGCCGATTCCGGGTCGAAGCCGAAATCGAGGCGATCGCCGGCGGATTCACGATCAGGGGAACGATCCGCGGCCGCGGCGGCCGCCTCGAAGTCTTCCGCTCGCCGGTGCCCGCCCGCTTCCTCTCGAACAACTGGCAATCCTGGGGTCCGATGCAGGTCGTGACCCCGGATTTTCGTTTTCCCGGCCTGGCCGAACGCATGGCCGATTACAGCCGCTACGTCTTTACCCCCATCCCCGACGTGTTCGCGGCGACCCTGGTCAGCGATTATTTCGCGGCTTGGGAAAGCGCCCTCATCGGTTTCCTGTCTTCGCGAATCGCCCATCCCTACTTCGTCGTCGAAGGCGGCGAATTGGCCGGCTATCTCGAATACTTCGACGTCCCGCTCGAAGAATCCATCCCTCTCGAACCGCTGGTCGTTCTTCGAGACCGGCCGGCCGAACTCCTGCTCGAGGATTACGCCGATCGGACGGCGGCCGAGAACGGCGTCCGCGTGCGGGTGCGGAATCCCATCGGCTGGTCGAGCTGGTACCAATATTTTACGGAGTTGACCGCCGCCGATGTCCGCAAGAACCTACGCCTTTCGTCGGACGGCGGCTTTCCCTTCGAAGTCTTCCAGATCGACGACGGCTACGAACGGGACATCGGCGACTGGCTCGACGTCAAGAACGGATTCATCGCCCTGGACGAATTGGCCGGGCTTATTCGCGATCAGGGATTCACGGCCGGCCTTTGGACCGCGCCGTTCAGCGCCGCTGAATCGTCCGAAGTTTTCCGCCGGCATCCCGATTGGTTCGTTCACCAGGCGGGTCGGCCCAAGCCGTGTTATTGCAATTGGAAAAAGCAAATCTATGCCCTCGATACGACCCATCCCGCTGCGCTGGCCTGGCTGGCCGAAACGTTCTCGGCCCTACGCCGGATGGGGTATTCCTATTTTAAAATCGATTTCCTTTTCGCCGCCGCCATGGAAGGGGATCGTTTCGCCCGCGTCACTCCCGTCCAGGCTTACCGCCGGGGCCTGGAGGTCATCCGGCGGGCCGCCGGCGGCGATTTCGTCCTGGGCTGCGGAGCGCCGCTCCTGCCCTCGCTGGGCCTGGTCGACGGAATGCGCGTGGGCGAGGACACAGCTCCGTTTTGGGATTCCGGGATGTCCGGCATCGCCGGTCCGAACGCCTATATCGCCTTGAAGAATCCCATCCTCCGTTCGTTTATGCACCGCCGCTGGTGGCTCAACGATCCCGATTGCCTGCTTCTTCGCCGGCAGGACGTCCGGCTGACGGACAACGAAAAACAGCTCTACGCCCGCGTCTGCGGCGCTCTGGACGCCATGCTGATCGAAAGTGACGACCTCGGGCTCGTCGACGACTGGGGGAAAGCCGTCCTCCGCGAAGCCGTCGGCCTGCAAGGCGGGCGGCCGCGCGTGCAGGGCCTGTTGGACGATGACGTTTATATCATCGAGACGGAGGGCCGTCCCGCCGGTTCCGTCCGCCTGGCCGTCAACTTGTCCGATCGGCCGCGGGACTTCCCCGGCCGGACGGTCCCGGCCCGCTCGGCGGAATTTCTGTCCCGGCCGGATCCATCTAACGATTTCAACGTATTCCCGCGCCGCGCTTGACACGCCGGGACGCCGAGGCCATACTCAATTTCGTTCGAAACCGAAGGATCGGATGAGGCGGGCCGCCGGCGGCGGCCGAAGGAACGAGGGTCATGGATCTCCAGAGAATCGGGAAATACACCATCCTGTCCCAGATCGGAAAGGGAGGGATGGGTGTCGTCTACAAAGCTTTCGACCCGAACATCGGCCGGACCCTGGCCATCAAGACGATCCGTTTCGATGAGAGCGGCCCGCCGATGGCCCGGGAAGAGGCCCAGGCCCGCTTTCTTCGCGAGGCCCGCTCGGTCGGCGGACTGTCCCATCCCAACATCGTCACCGTCTACGAAGCCGGCGAAGACCAGGGGACGTCTTTCATCGCCATGGAATACGTCGAGGGGAAGAGCCTCGAAGATATCCTAAAAAGCGGGAAGAAATTCTCTCAGAACGAAGCGCTCCGCCTCATCATCCAACTGGCCGATGCCCTCGGCCACGCCCATCGCCACGGCATCGTCCACCGTGACGTCAAGCCGGGCAATATCCTCATCGACCAGGAAGGGCGTTCCCGGCTGGTCGATTTCGGCATCGCCCGGATATCGGCCTCCACCATCACCCAGGCCAACGCCATCATGGGCACTCCTTATTACATGTCGCCCGAACAGATCACGGGCAAGCCCGTGGATGGCCGCGCCGATATCTTCGCCGCGGGGGCGATCCTCTACGAGCTGCTGGCGTCGGAGAAGCCGTTCCCGGGCGAACAGGTTTCGACCGTCATTTATAAAATCGTCCATGAAGAGCCGCTCTCGCTCCGATCCTACCAGAAAGACCTGCCCGCCGGCTTGGACGCCATCGTCTGCAAAGCCCTGGCCAAGGACCCGGACAAGCGTTACCAAACCTGCGACGATCTGATCGCGGATATCACGGATGTGTTGCGCGGGGCCTCGCCGAAACCGCCGATCGCCCAGGGGGTCGCGCCCGTTCTCGGGAAAACGATCCGCATCGGTCCGGCCGAGAGGCCCTCCGCCGCGCCTTCCATCGCCGAGGCGGGTGCGACGGCCCCGGCCGCCTCCCGCAAACGCGGATTCCTCTGGGCCGGGCTGACGGCGGCCATTGTCGGCCTCGCGGCCGTGGCCGTGTTCCTCTTAAAAACGTCGGCGCCGGAACGGCCTGAGCCGCCCTCCGCCAAACAGGCCCGGACATCGACGGAACCGAAACCAGGCGACGCGCCGCCGACGGACAAGACCATCTCCACCGCCTCCTTGGCGGAGAAACCCGGTGCGGTTGCGAGCGGCAAGTCCGCGGTTGCGTTGAAATCCAAAGACACGGCCAATACGCCGCTGGGTCCGCCCGTCGTCAAGACGGAGACACAGGCGCTCATCAAGACGAAGGACGCTCCGGCCGCCCCTCCGGTCAAAAAAGCCGCGGCCGAAGTGCCGCCTGCGGTGAAGACCGACGTTCCTGATTCCGGCAGGATTTTCGCTTTGCTCACCACGGCCCGCGAGAGCTATTCCCGGGGCGAATATGGGGAAGCTTTCAATGCGGCCCAGGCCGTCCTGCGCCTCGATCCGGAGTCCCCTGAGGCGCGCGGACTCTGGGTTTCCTCCTCGCGGCGGTTGGCCCCCCTGGAAATCAAGACCCTGATCGACCAATACGTCCAATCCTACCGGGACGGGTCCACGCCGGCCTTTTTGCAGGCGAATTGTCTTCCCGAGCTGTACCTCAGGATCAAAAAGGACATCGACGTTCTGTTCAGCCAGTACGGGTCCTTCGAAGGTTCGGCGGCCGAGATCAGCCTCGCCTTTGTGGAGTCGGGGCCGGACCGGCTGGAGGCGGACACGACGTTCGGATTGTCCATCACCGGGCGATCCCTCTCCTCCGGCACCAAGCGGACGCTCTTCGAGGGATTTTATAAATGGCGGTGGCGGAAGATGGGTGAGCGGTGGACTATCGCCGACATTCAATTCGCGCCGGTGCGATAGTAGTCCCCGGGGCGGATGACGGGGCAGGGGAGAGGCGATCAGGGCAGCGGAGCGGGGGCCCCGCCGTCTTTCTTTTTAGCGTCGACCCCATATTTCTCCTCGAACGATTTCATGATCGTCTCCCGCTGGTCCAGCGTATTCAGATAGATGTGCAGGTCGATGATCGACTGGGCCACGGCATTGGCCAATTGGCCGATGCTGCCTTTGCCCGAGCCGGACCAGGATTCTCCGGTCGCTTCCAGCACGAAATCGCCCATTTCCCGCTCGATGATCGGCATGAGGATGCCCGTCTGGTCGGGGTCGCTAAGGACGGCCGTATAAAGGACCCTCAGGATGCGCGAAAACCTTTGAAAGAAAACGGGGTCGATTTTGGCCTCCTTCCTCGCCTGCTTGGCGTCTTTCATCAGCGTCGTCAGCGCTTTGGAGACAATTTCCGCGCCGCCCGCGCCGCTTTGGGCCATGCTCTGGAAGCTCCGGTTGAGCTTAGCGATCAGGGCATAGCCGACGGTCTTGTCGAGGGGAGCGGCGGAGGGATTTTCCGCGGCCGTCCCGAGCAGGGCCAGGGCGAAACCGAGGACCAAAGCGAGAGCGGTTTTTTTGACCATGTCAAACCTCCTTGTTGAAGATGGAATATTTGATCAAGACGCGCTCGAAAACGCGTTCCCGGATCATAAATTCGATGGTCCGTCGTGAATCCTCGGGCGAAGCGACGGCCGAATCCCGGACCCGCGGCGGTTCTTCGGCCGGCTTTTCTTCGGCCGGGGTGCGGAGGGAATTTAAGGCGCCGGCCAGGGCCCGGCTCAACGGCGATTCGCGCTCCGGTCCGCCCGGAATTCGGGCTTCCGCTGCGATGGCCAGAAGCGCCGGTGCCCGGCGGAGAGTTTGCTCGATTTCGGCAAGCGAGATCATCGGCCTGTCGGGCCGGCCGACGGATAGGAAAACGACGGCGGCCAGGACCAAAACGGCCCCAGCGCTCCAGGCGAAAGCCGGAACAAGCCGCCGGGTCCGCGGCGCCGGGACGGACGCGGTTTCCCCCAGCCGCCGGCGAAGGCGCGCCTCGAAATCCGAATTTCGGAAGCGCCGCAGATTCTCGGCGACGTCGCGGTCGATGATTCGGCGGATGTCATCCGGCATGGGCGTTCTCCTTGACCTCCCGGGCCACGAACGCCCGGGCCCGGCTGAGCCGGGACATGACCGTCCCTTCCTTGAGATTCAGCGAACGGCCGATTTCGGCGTAACTCAGGTCGGCGTATTCCCGCAAGACGAAGACGTCCTTGAGGCGCTGGGGGAGGCGGGCGACAGCCTTCCGCAGGGCCGCCACCCGGACGTCCTCGGCGGGCGGCTCCGTATCGGCGGCCTCGACGGACGTTTCGGAGGCGAAGCGGAACAGGAGGGCGGAACGGATCCGGCGCTGTTTTCCGTGGTCGATGCAGGTATTGCGGGCGATACGCAGAAGCCATTCCCGGACCCGGTTCGGGTCCCGGAGCGTTCCCGCCGCCCCCGCGGCCTTGACGAAAACCTCCTGGGCCAAGTCTTCCGCTTCGTCGTAATGGCGGGAGAACCCCAGGCAGATGCGGAAAACCGTCTCGCGGTAAGCCAGGAGTTCTTCGATGGCTGCGGTCTTCATGTCCTGTCTCATCATAAAAGACGATCGGGCCGATCCGGATATTCCCTGAAAGGGCGGCCGCCGGGAAAGACTTGCGTCCCGCCTCCGGAGGCCATTATACTCGGGGCTTCGGACCGCCTCCATCCGGAGGGGCCGGCCAGGAGACGCGCCTATGAGCACCGCCAGCAAATTCACCCGGGACGGGGTCCGCGATTACGAGAAGCGCCGCTACCGCGGCCTGGACCAGCGGATCGTCCATGCCCGGGAGATGCGCCTGCTGAAAAAAGCCTTCCGCCGGATCGACCGGGACCGCGCGGCCGATGCGGCCGGACACGCCTGGGGCGGGGAGCGGCGCGTGCTCGATCTGCCCTGCGGATACGGCCGGTTCACTCCGTTTTTGGCCGGGCGTGCGATGTCCGTTTTCAATTCCGATTTATCGCTGGAAATGGTCCGTCGGGCGGGGGAAGCCTCGGGCGCTCCGGGGGCCGTGGCCAATGCCGTGGCCGGCCTGCCCTTCCGGGAGGGCAGCTTCGAAACGGTCTTTTCCATCCGTTTTTTTCACCACCTGCATGATCCCGCCGCCCGTGCCGCCGTGCTGTCCGAATTCAGCCGGGTCGCCTCTGGATGGGCGGTCGTTTCGTTTTATCGGCTGAGCGGCCTGCACGCCGCCCAGCGCCGCCTGCGCCGGAGGTTTGGGAAGAGCCGGACCAATATTAAAATGATCGAGCCGGGACAGTTCGAAAAGGAAGCCGAGGCCGCGGGCTTCGAGATCGCGGCCGTCCGCCCCTTGTTCCGGGGCGTCCACGCCTATCATCTGGCGTTGTTAAAGAAGAAAGCGGGCTGACCGGCGAGCGAAGAATCTCAGATCTTCCGGATTACTAAGCCGGGCGGAATATAGTTGACCCCGGATGTCTTTGTCGCCCGGCTAGTACTCGGGGAGCAGTAAGGATTATGTAACATATTTACTGCTCCCCGTAGTAAATGTTTTTTAGAGTTGGTTACCAAGAAGCCCCTGTATCAGGGGTGAGGGGCGGGCGGAGGGAAACCCGTACGACGGGCTTTGCAGTCCTACGCCTTAGCTTGGGCGACCAAGCGGGCAAGGACCATCGCCAAGGGCTCAGGGAGCGCAGGAGGAGTGTCGGACACCGTTTTTTCATGAAAACGGTGCGGGGAAAATGCGCGCGTTTTCCTCCGCCTGGCCCGAACCCCCACCCCAAGCCCACTTTACTAAAAAGGAGGCTTCCTTTATCATAAAGCTCTACATGGAGAACTCATGATTCGATCCACGACGATCATCTGCGTCCGTCGCGACGGCCGGGTCGCCCTGGCCGGAGACGGCCAGGTCTCCCAGGACGCGACCATCCTCAAGCACACGGCCAATAAGATCCGCCGTCTCTACAACGGCAAGGTCCTGGCCGGTTTTGCCGGGGCCACCTCGGATGCGTTCGCCTTATTCGGCCGTTTTGAGACCAAGCTCGAGGAATACAAGGGCAACCTGTCGCGGGCGGCCATCGAATTGGCCAAGGACTGGCGGCTGGATAAGGCCCTCCGACAACTGCAGGCCCTGATGATCGTGGCCGACCAGGAGACGTCCTTCCTCATCTCGGGCACGGGCGACGTCATCCAGCCCGACGATGGCATTATCGCCATCGGCTCGGGGGGACCCTACGCCCTAGCCGCCGCCCGGGCGCTTGTCGCTCAGACCAAGTTATCGGCCAAGGACATCGTTCTCCAGGCTATGGCCATCGCCGCCGGGATCTGCGTCTATACGAACGACAAGGTCTCGATCGAGGAGCTTTGATGCCCATCCATCTGCCCAAAAGTTTGGACCATCCGGACGACGACACCGCCGCGGCGGACCGCGAAGCCGAGCTGAAGCCGCAGGAGATCGTGGCCGAACTGGATAAATACATCATCGGCCAAAAAGCGGCCAAGAAAGCCGTGGCCATCGCCTTGCGCAACCGCTACCGGCGCCGCCGCGTCGCGCCCGAGCTGGCCGACGAGATCACGCCCAAGAACATCCTGATGATCGGGCCGACGGGCGTGGGGAAGACCGAAATCAGCCGTCGCCTGGCCAAGCTGACCTCTTCGCCCTTCCTCAAGATCGAGGCCAGCAAATTCACCGAAGTCGGCTATGTCGGCCGCGACGTCGAATCCATCATCCGCGATCTCGCCCGCATCGCCATCGAAATGGTGCGCGAGGAGAAGATCGTGGAGATCCGCGACAAGGCCGTGCTGAACGTCGAAGAGAAACTCCTCGACCTGCTCGTCCCGCCGCCGCGCAAAAGGGAAAGCGGCTTGCCCGAAGAGGAATACCGGCAGCTCTTCGAGACCCGCGAGAAATTCCGCCGCCAGCTCCGCGACGGCCTGCTCGAGGACCGCATCGTCGAGATCGAGGTCAAGGAGCGGTCGGCCGCGCCCATGGAGATCTTTTCCAATTCGGGGATGGAGGAGATCGGCATCCAGATCCAGGAGATCCTGCCCGGATTCATGGGCGGCAAGACCAAGCGGCGCAAGGTCAAGGTCCACGAGGCCCGCGAACTTCTCCTCGACGAGGAGGAAAAGCGGCTCGTCGACATGGATCAGGTCTCGCGGGTGGCCATCGAGCGGGTCGAACATTCGGGCATCGTCTTCCTGGACGAGCTGGATAAAATCGCCGGACGCGAAGGCGGGCACGGCCCCGAAGTCAGCCGCGAAGGCGTTCAGCGGGACCTTCTGCCCATCGTCGAGGGGACGACCGTCCACACCCGCTACGGTCTGGTCAAGACCGACCACGTTCTCTTCATCGGCGCCGGCGCCTTCAACGTGGCCAAGCCCGCCGACCTCATTCCCGAGCTCCAGGGCCGTTTCCCGATCCGGGTCGAGCTGTCCTCGCTCAACAAGGACGATTTCGTGCGCATCCTGACCGAGCCGGAAAACGCCCTCCTCAAGCAGTACGCGGCGCTCCTGGCCACGGAAGGCGTCCAGGTCGACTTCACGCCCGATGCCATCGACGAGATCGCCCAGATCGCCGAAGACGTCAACCGCGAGGCCGAGGACATCGGCGCCCGGCGCCTGTACACGATCATGGAAAAAGTGATGGAGGAGATATCCTTCCAGGCCCCCGACATCAAGCCCAAAAAATACGCGATCGACCGGACGTACGTCCAGACCCAGCTCAAGGATATCCTTAAAAACCAGGACCTGCGGCGGTTCATCCTTTGAAGCCCGCGTCCCGTTGCGCCGCCGTCGCTCTGCTGGGCTTGCTGGCCGCGGCCTGCGGCCGGAAAGGATCGATCCGCCCGCCCCTCCTGCTCGTCCCCCAGCCCGCGGAGAATTTCCGGGCCTCTCAACAGGGCGAGCGCATCGTCCTGGAATGGTCCAACCCGTCGTCCTATATCGACGGCACGACGCTGGCCGAAATCGGCGCCGTCGAAATCTGGGCGGCGGACAAGCCCGCGAATTTTCCGGGAGGCGCCCGCCTCTTTAAAATTCTGAGTAAGGCCGACCTCGCCGCCCCGGCCGAGAACCGGGCGCCCGAGAAGAAAACGTCCCTCTACGCCTTCGTCCCGGAAGGCCCGGACCGCATCGGGAAAAGCCTTGCCTATGCCGTGCGCATTCAAGACACGCGGAAAAAACGGTGGTCGGAGTTTTCGCCGGCCGCCTCGGTGACCTATGTACTGGTGCCCAAGCCCCCACTCGACCTGCGCGTCTCGATCGCGGAAAACAGGATCGAGCTGCGCTGGGCCGCGCCCGCCGGCCATGTCGACGGATCGGTCCCGGCCCGGTTCAAGGGCTACAACATCTACCGCGCCGAGATCGGCCGGGCCCCGGCCCGGCTCAATGCGCGGCCGTTTTCCGAGCGCGCCTTCGATGACCAGGAATTCGTCTTCGGCAAGACCTATACCTATGTCGTCCGGGCCACGGCGACGGACGGCGAGCCCTATGCCGAGAGCGCGGATTCGCCCGTTGCCGTGGTCACGCCCAAGGACGTCTTTCCTCCCGCCGTGCCCGGAGGATTGACGGCCGCCGGCAGCGGCCGGGTCATCACCCTCCTTTGGGACGCCGGCCGCGAGCCCGACCTGGCCGGCTACCGCGTGTGGCGGCGCGAGGCGGGCCGGACGGAATTCAAGCTCCTGAACGACCGTCCCTTCGCCGAGAATACGTACTCGGACACGACGGCGGTCCTTGGCACGAAATACGAGTATGCGGTCTCGGCCGTCGATCAAGCCGGAAATGAGAGCGCCAGGTCGGCGCCTGTCTCAGAAACCCTCAAGGAACCAGGCCCATGAAGATCTACCGCTTCCGCCTGGACGATGAGATTTATCACGGGATTCTCGACGGCGAAGCCCTGCATCCTCTCCGCGGACCGCTGTTTGGGGCCCACGAAATCGAGAACCGCTCCGTTCCCATCGGCGGCGTCACCGTGCTGGCCCCCGTTCTGCCTTCCAAGGTCGTGGCCGTCGGGCTGAATTACCGCGATCACGCCGCGGAGCGGGGCAACCCTCTGCCCGAAGAGCCGCTCCTGTTCATCAAACCGTCCACGGCCGTCATCGGCCCGCACGAGATGATCATCTATCCCAAGATGTCCAAGCGGGTCGATTACGAGGGCGAACTGGCCTGCGTCATCGGCCGGCAGGCCTCGCATCTGACCGAGGCCGACCGGGTCGAGGACTATATCTTAGGCTACACCTGTTTTAATGACGTCACCGCCCGGGACCTGCAGGACAAGGACAAGCAGTTCACCCGGGCCAAATCATTCGACACCTTCGCCGCGATCGGGCCCTGCATCGTCACCGGCCTCGATCCGTCCGATCTGGCCATCAAGACGTTTCTCAACGGCAAGCTCCGCCAATCCTCGCGCACGAAAAACCTCATCTTTCCCGTGCCGTTCCTGGTCCGCTTCATCTCCAACATCATGACTCTCCTGCCCGGGGACGTCATCACCACGGGCACGCCGGCCGGCATCGGCCCGATGCGTCCGGGAGACGGCGTCGACGTCCAGATCGAAGGCATCGGCACGCTTTCCAACCGGGTCCTGAGAGTCAGCGAATCCGTCTAAGGGAGGTCCCCATGAAATTCTTCCTCGATACGGCCAATCTGAATGAGATCCGGGAAATCGCCAGCTGGGGCGTTTTGGACGGCGTGACGACCAATCCGTCGCTGGTGGCCAAGGAGACGATCAAGTTCGAGGACCTTGTCCGCGAGATCTGCGCCGTTTGTCCCGGTCCGGTCAGCGCCGAGGCCGTCTCGGAGACGGCCCCCGACATCATCGCCGAGGGACGCCGGCTGGCCAAAATCGCCTCCAACATCGCCGTCAAAGTGCCGATCACGGTCGAAGGATTAAAGGCCATCCGCGTCCTCGCCGCCGAGGGCATCGCCGTCAATACGACCCTGATTTTCTCCCCGACGCAGGCCCTGCTGGCGGCCAAGGCCGGGGCCAAGTTCGTCAGCCCCTTCATCGGCCGCCTGGACGATATCGCCCAGGAGGGGATGAAGGTGATCGAGGAGACGGCGCAGATTTTCGACAACTACCGCCTGGATTGCGAAATCATTGTGGCCAGCGTGCGCCATCCGCGCCATATCGTCGACGCCGCCCTGATCGGCGCCGACATCTGCACCGTGCCGTTCGCCGTCATGGACAAGCTGATCAAGCACCCCTTGACCGACCTGGGCATTGAGCGCTTCCTCAAGGATTGGGGAAAAGCCAGGAAATAGCCGCCGATTCGGCGCGCCATGAAGAAATTCCGCAGACTCCGCCGCCTCCTCGTGACGGCCGCCGTCCTGGCCCTCATCGGCGGCGGCGGACTGTTCGTCAAGAATCTCGTTCTTCGCCAAATCCGCGTCCGACTGGAGAATTCGGTCCATTACGCCCGTCTCCGGCTGAGCGTCATTCCTCCGGCCATCATTCTCGAAGATGTCCGTTCGGCCTCGGCCTCGCCGTTTTTCTCGGCCCAGAAAGTCGTCCTGCAGATTTCCTATCTGTCGCTTTTCAAGCGCGACAAGCCGCTGACGGTCATCATCGAAAAACCCGTCCTGCGCGTTTACGAGAGCGCTTCGGCCGGCCCGCCGAAAAAGCTCGACCTGCGGCTGCCGTTTTCGGTGGAGAACGGGTTCACCAAGGACGGCGAGATCTTTTTCTGGAGCCCGTACGCCAGCGTCCGGGCGTCCGGATGCCGGGCTTTCTTTCGTCAAACCAAGGGCCGTTTCGTTCTCCAAGCCGCCGCCGCCGAGAGCTCGGTTTTTTTCGCCTCCATGAGCCGTCCCGTGAACGGCCGGGTGCGCGTCGCCGTGGAGGGAGCTGGAAACGACCTGCGGCTCCATCAATTGACCTTCGAGGGCAAGACCGTTTTGGCCCGGGCGCGGGGGGTCCTGTCGAACATCAATGATTTGACCGGCGATCTCCGGGTCAGCCTCCGGACGTCGGCCGACTTGCTGGCCGATTATCTCGACCTGCCGTTCCAGTGGGCCGGCCCCCTGGAAGGGGAGGGGACGATCGTCCGGACCGGCGGGGTACTGGCCGTCAAGGCCGACCTTCTCTCGCCCGGCCTCGTCCTGAGCGGGATCCCCCTGGGCCGGGTCGAAGGCCAGCTCGTTTTCCAGCAAGGCCAACCGGCGGCCCTCCATCTCGCCGTCCGCAATCCCCGGCGGGCGCCGGAATTCATGGATCTCCAATTTGGGAACGGCCTGATCGAAGGCCAAACCCGCTCCTTGCACGTCGATCCGATCCTCAAGGACATCAAAATCCCCTGGCCCGTCCGGTCGCCGGTTGGCGGAACGTTCCGCGTCGACCACGGACGAGTCACCGTGAAAGCCGCCTTCGAGGACGATCCCTCGGCGCCGGAGGAGGGCGGGCGCTATCCCGTGCGCGGCCCCGTCGACCTCGTTTGGGACGGCCCAGCCAAAACCGTCACGTTCTCTTCGCCCAAGCTCGAGACGGGCTTTGCCGTCCTCCGCGTCGACGGCCGGATCGGCGTCGGCCGCGACGTCGCCGTGACCCTGACCGGCCGCGTCGAAGACGTCAAGCGGGGCCGCGAATTCGTCGGGCTCGTCCTGCCGCGCCCGCCGGACTTCCCGGAGATCCGCGGCCGCGGCACGGCCGAGGTCAAGATCCTGGGAGAGTTCCACCGGCCCCAGGTCAAGTTCGTCTTCTCCCTGGCCCCGGCCGGATTCGCTCAATTCGATACGGCCGCCGTGGAGGGTCTGACCGAAATCGCCGGCGGCGATGTGACCGGATTGTTCAAGATCAATGATCCGGAGATGCGCGGGGAAGTTCGCCTGCAAACCCAGGCCGGCGCGGTTGAGGTCGACGCCCGCCTCGACGAGGGACCCCTCGAACGGATTCTGCCGCCGCTCGGTCTGTCTCTGCCGCTCCGGGGCCGCGCGGCGGGACGCGTATCCATCACCGTGGCCGACCGTGACATCCATGTCCACGGCCGGGTCTCGTCACCCGATCTGGATTTCGGCGGTGTCCGCCTGCGGGACGTCGAAACCGGGTTGGAATGGCGCCAGGCGACGAACGAAGTCGCCCTGACCGAATTCCAAGCCGGCCTCTTCGGCGGTTCCCTGCGCGGAAACAGCCGGTTCGCCGTCCAAACCCGCCTTTTCGACGTCGATCTCGAGGGAACGGGTCTCGATCTGAGCACGCTGGCTCCGGACCTGGCCGGCCGGGCCGAGATCCGCCTCAAGGGACGGGGCTCGCTCGCCTTCGATCAGGCCCGCGGGACGTTCGCCGTGAAGTCCCTGAAATACGGAACCGTGGGGTCGGCCGATGCCTCGGGAACGCTGGCGATCAGATTCCGCGACGACAAGGTGACCGTCCAGGCCGAGGGCCGACTCGATTCGGGCGGAAGCGATTTCACGGCCGCGTTCACGTATCCGGACGCCGAGAGGTCCTATCTGGTCCATCTCAAGGGCCGCCTGCTCGATCCCGATTTTTTCCTGCCCTGGAAAGGAATCAAGGCCGAGGTCGGCTATCTTTTTGATATCCGAGGTTCGGGCGCAGGCGCAAAAATCGACGGAGCCGTGGAATTGAAGGGAACGCTGCTGCCGTTTCCGGGCTTCCCCCACGCGTTGACCGATTTTTCCGGTCTTGTCCGGATCCAGGACAACAAAGCCTCCCTGCGCTCCTTCCAGGGCAAGCTCGCCGGCGGTGAAGTTCAGGCCGGCGGCGAAGTCCGCTGGGGCAAGGACGGGCTGGAATTCGTCGACCTCCGCGCCGATGGCAAGGGCCTGAACCTGGCCCTCCTGGAAAAGACTCGCGCGCTGGTCGACGGTTCGCTCCGCTTGGAGGGGAACGGCGGGCGCTTGACGCTGTCGGGCGATTTTCTGGCCAAACAATTTTCCTGGCGCCGGGAATTCAATGAAAAATTCATCTTTTCGACGGCGCCGGCCGGAGGGCCCCCGACCCGGCGCACCGCTTTCGACACCATGGGGCTGGACATCCATTTGCGGGCCGAAGACAACGTCCTGATCGAAAATTCCCTGGGCAAGATCCAGGCCCGCTTCGATCTGACCCTCTCGGGGACCGTGGAGGCACCCATCCTCCTCGGCGAAATCGAGGGCTTGCGCGGCGATATTTTTTTTCAGGACCGCAAGTTTCGGCTCGTCCGGGCCCGCATCGGATTCTTCAATCCGACGGCGTTCGAGCCGTATCTCGATCTGCGGGCGGAGACCTTTCTGAAGGACTATCGGGTAACGATTTCAGCCAGCGGCGTACTGGACCGGCTCCGTCCCGAATTTTCCTCCGCGCCGCCTCTGCCGCCCGAAGACGTCCTGGCTCTGCTGGCCCTAGGCGAGTCCTTCAAGCGGACCTACCGGTACGACGCCAGCACCCAGATGGGTACGGGATCCCTGCTGTCTTTCCAGTTGGCCGAGGAGGCCGAGAAGCGCGCCGAAAAGCTCTTCAGCCTGGACAGTTTCCGCATCGATCCCTTCGTCCTCGGCGCCTCCACGGAAATGACCGCCCGGCTGACCGTGGGGAAGAAGCTTTCCCGGAACATCATCCTCCTGTATTCCACCAACCTGACCAGCCAGCGCGAGGAGCTCGTCCGGCTGGAATGGGAGTTCAGCGACAGTTTTTCGCTCGTCACGATGCGCGACGAGCGGGGACGTTTGAGTCTTGATGCCAAGATCCGCAAGCGGTTTTAGCCGGCGCCCGGCCGTTCTTTTGGCGGCGGTTCTGGCGGCGGCGTCCGTCCTGGCTGCGGCCGAAGGACCCGTTCCGGCCGTGACCGCCGTGGCCGTCTTCGTCGACGGGCGACCGGCCGACGCCGACCTGGCCGCCCTTGTTCCCTTGGTCCCGGGTGAGCCGTTTTCGCTTAAGCGAATCGATGCCGCGGTCAAACAGATCTACCGCACCGGACTCTTTGCCGACGTCCAAGTCCTGCGCGACGGTGAAGGCGACGTCCGCCTGACGGTCCTTCTGGAACGGCGCTTGGTCGTCCGCAAAGTCCTTTTTCAGGGCGGTTCAGGCGTGTCCATGGCGAAACTGCGCGAGAGCCTGTACACGATCCGTCCCGGAGCCCCCTATTCTGAAGTGAAGAAGGTCCGGGCCGTCGATGAATTGCGCGAGTCTCTGCGGAAGGAAGGCTATCTCAACGGCGCGGTCGATGCGTCCATCCGCCGGGTGGAGGGCCAAGCGGGTGTCGACGTGACATTCAAAATCGACTCCGGCCCGCGTTTCACGTTGCGCAAGGTTGAATTCCGGGGGGTGACGTCGGCGGCCGTGGATCTTTTAGGGAAGCTTGTCGAAAGCCGTTCCGGCCGGCCCTACAATCCGGCCGTCCTGGAAGCCGACGTCGCCCGGCTCAAGAAATACTATAACGATCAGGGTTATCCTCACGCCGTCGTCTCCGTCCAGGGCCGCACCTTCCACGAAACGGACATGACCGTTTCCCTGCGCTTCAAGATCGATCCCCGGGACAGGATCCGCATCGAAGTCCGGGGCGCGGATCTCGATCCGGCCTCCCTGCGGGCTTTTTGGGAGGAGAGTGTGTTCGAGGACTGGGCCGTGTCGCAGGCCGAAGCCCGCATCCTATCGGACTTGCGCTCGCGAGGATTTCTGTTCGCCTCCGTGCGGACGACGCTGCAGAAGGCGGCCGGTGAGATTCTCGTCATCCATGACGTTGAAGCGGGGGAAAAACAAAGGATCAGCGACATTGTTTTTTCCGGGAATGCCCATTTCTCGGCGGCCGAGATCAAGGCCGCCCTGGACATCGGCCCCAAGATCCCCTATCTCAGCTCCTTCGACGGCAGCGAGCTCTTCGACGTCCCCGCCCGGATCGCGCGGTTCTATGAATCGCGCGGCTTTGCCCGGACCCGGGCCGCGTTGAATTTCCGCAAAGCCGGCCGCTGGACGATCGCCGAGTTCCAGGTGACGGAGGGGCCGCTCCAGGTCATCGAGCGGATTTCCCTCCGGGGCGCTTCGCTCTTCCCCCCGGCCGAGCTCCTGGCCCAGATCTCGATCAAGACCGGGGGGCCCTATTATTCGCCCAACGTCCAGCACGATGTGGGCCGGCTCGAGTCGTACTACCAGAACAAGGGTGTCCGCGGAACCAGGATCGCGGCGGCCGTCGAACAAACGGGTGAAGACCGCTTCGCCGTCGAGTTCCGCCTGGAAGAGGGGAAGCGTATCCGCGTCGACCGCATCGTCATCGCCGGCCTGCTCGTGACCCAGCGCCGTCTCATTGAACGGGAGCTGCGGCTCAAAGAGGGCGATTGGGCGGGGAGCGAGGCCATCCTGGAGACGAAGCGCGGCCTGGAAAAGCTGGGCGTTTTTTCCGACGTCAAGATCGAGGAAGTGCCCAGCGGTCCCGCCGCCGAAAACCTGGTCATCAACATGCGCGAGGGGGAGCGCAACCTCATCAGCCTGGGGGCCGGGCTGGAGACCAAGAACGAGCCGACCTCCCTGGATCTGGCCAAGAACGTCATCGGGCCGCGGGCCACGGCCGAATTCATCCGCGGCAATATGTTCGGCCGGGCCGCCCAGCTCAGTCTCATCACCCAGTTCAGCCAGCGCGAGCGGCGGGCCGTCTTATCTTGGGAGGAACCCTACCTTTTCGGGATGCGCGTGCAGACTGTCCTCAACGGCTGGCTGGAGCGCGAGGCCCGGGTCAGCTACGGTTTCGACCGCCGCGGCGTAAGCTTGAGCGGGTCGAAGGCGCTGAGCGGCGGCTGGATCTCCCTGACGACCCTGCGCTGGGACCGCACGACGCTCTACTTCCTGGACGTCACCGAAAACGAAGTCGACCGGCAGCATTTTCCGTATTCGACGACCGCGGCCGCGGAGACCTTCTTCTTCGACCGCCGCGACGATTCCTTCAATCCGGAACGGGGCGTGTTTTTCAGCGGCGTCCTGGAATGGGCCGTCCCGCTGTTCCAGGCCGAGTCGGACTATGTCAAGAGCTACGTCAAATGCCAGCAATTCATCCCGGTCATCGGGCGCTGGAATTTCAGCTGGACGGCCCGCCTGGGGCTGAGCATGGGGCGGATCCCGATCCATGAGCGGTTTTTCGCCGGGGGGAGCAACTCGTTTCGGGGCGAATTCTTTGACGAGCTCGGGCCCAAGGACATCCAATCCCTCATGCCGGTGGGCGGAAAAACCATCACCCTGTTCAACTTCGAACTGAAATTCCCGACGTTTCCCGGACTGCCCGGTCTGATGGGGGCGGTCTTTTTCGATGCGGGCAACGTTTTTTCCCAGCGCAACGATTTCAGCCTCGGCCGCCTGGAAACGGCCCTCGGTGTCGGCCTGCGCTATAAAACGCCGCTCGGCCCGGTGCGTTTCGATCTGGCTTGGAATTTGAACCCGCCGGCCGGCGCGGGCGGCGCGAAGGCCTTCATCACCATCGGGAATGTTTTTTAACATGAAACGAATGGGGTGTTTTCGAGGCTGGGCGGCCGGAACCGCCGGCGTTCTTCTCATGGCGGCCTGCGCGCTGGCTCAATCCAAAATCGTCAATTGCATCGCGGCGGTCGTCAACAACGAGATCATCACCCGGGCCGACGTGGAAATCGCCGAGGCTTTGGGAATTTTCAACATCGGCGACGATCCCGATCCCGCGGCGCGGCGCGTCCGCGTCCTGGACAAGCTGATCGATCGGATGCTCGTGCTGGGCCAGGTCCGAGAGGCGGCCGCTCCGGCCCCCGCCCAAATCGACGCCGAAATGGCGAGGCTGTTGAGCCGTTTGGGCGATCCGATCGCGCGTGAACGATTGGCCGGGTTCGGAATGTCCGAAACCGACGCGCGCGAGTACGTCGAAAAAGGTCTGCGCTTCCGGCGCATCATCGCCGACCGGTTCGGCCGGAGCGTCAGCGTGACGTTAAAAGAAATCGAAGCGTTTTATGCCGATGCCTACACCGCCGCCCGGATGAAAGAAGGCGCGGCGATCAAGCCGCTCGTCCAGGTCCTGGATGCGATCGAAGCCGAGATCAAGCAGGCCAAGATCGAGGTCCAGGCCTCGCTCTGGATCGAAACGCTCCGCGATCAAGCGGAGATCGAAATCCGGGCGAACTGCCTAAAATAATGGGGTTGGGGGCGGGAGGGAAAACCTGAAGTTCCTTGACATCCAAGCGGCGATCGGCCAAAATTTCGCGGGCCAAAAAAACACCGGCGGAGATCCGGCATGAAAAAGACCGCCTTTTTATTTCCCGGCCAGGGTTCGCAGGCCGTCGGGATGGGCAAGAGCTTCTATGACCAGTCCGACGAGGCCAAGCGGATTTTCAAAACGGCCGACGAAGTCCTGGGATATTCGCTCTCCAAGCTTTGCTTCGAAGGGCCCGAAGATGAATTGAAGCTGACTCGGAACACCCAGCCGGCGCTTCTCACCGTCAGTACGGTCGCTTATCGATTGCTCGGCCACGCGCCGGCCCTGGCCGCCGGCCACAGCCTGGGCGAGTATTCGGCTCTGGTCGCCGCCGGCGCCCTGCGTTTTGAAGACGCCGTCCAGCTCGTCCACAAGCGGGGGCAATATATGCAGGAGGCGGTTCCCGTCGGCGTCGGGGCCATGGCCGCCGTCATCGGCCTAGGCTTCGACGCCGTCGAGGCGGCCATCGGCCAGGTCAAGAGCGGCGTCGTTCAGATCGCCAATTGGAACGCGGCCGACCAGATCGTCATCTCCGGCCATAAACAGGCCGTCGAAGAGGCCCTGCAATTGGCCCAGCCGCCGCGCTCGGTCATGCTGCCCGTCAGCGCCCCATTCCATTCGCCGCTCATGAAAAGCGCGGAGGAGCGCCTGGCGGTTGATTTGGACAAAGCCGAGTTCTCGGACCTTCGGTTCCCCATCGTCACCAACGTGGACGCCCGGATGATCCGGACGGGTGTTGAGGCCCGCGACGGTCTCAAGCGGCAGGTCAGCCGTCCGGTGATGTGGGCCAAATCGATGGAATCGCTGAGCGGCGAAGCCATCGACGCCTTCGTCGAAATCGGCCCGGGCAAGGTTCTGGTCGGCCTCATCAAACGCATCGGGCGCGGCTGGGCGCACCCCTTCACGATGCTAAACGTCGAGGACGTCGATTCGTTGGGGAAGACAAAAGCGGCTCTTTAATAACGGAGAGCGCTTTCTAAGCTTTTTTCGGTTCTTTGACCAGGGCCGGCCCGTACTTGACGAAATATTCGGCCGCCGAATAGACGGCCATGGCCATGGTCAGCCATAAAAGGACCTGGGGGATGATGTAAAATTTCCCTAAAATCGTCCGGCCCAGGATCAGCAGGGCGATGGTGTAGGTTTCAAACTGCATCTTGATCTTGCCCGGCCAGGACGCGGCGATGATGACCCCCTTAGAGGCCGCGATCGCCCGGAACCCCGTGACCGCGATCTCCCGCCCGATGATAACGACGGCCATCCAGGCCGGGACGTGCCCGGATTGGACCAGGCAGATGAAGGCGGCCGTCATCAGGAGCTTGTCGGCGATGGGGTCGAGGAGCTGGCCGAGCTCGGTGATGGCGTTGGTGCGGCGGGCCAGTAGGCCGTCCACGGTGTCGGTCAGCGTGGCGAAAAGGAACAGCCCGAAGGAGACCCATTCTTGACCGCGGAACGACGAAAGCAGGGCGACCATGAGGAAGGGGATGAGGGCGATCCTCAGGGACGTCAGGGCGTTCGGCAGGTTCATCTTCCGGCCGCTAGCGTAGCGCAAATACCCGAGGGGGTCAATTGAAAGCAGAGCTCGGCATGCCCGGGGAAAAACACGCGTATTTTCCCCCAGCGTGGAAAATCCGCTCCGACGCTCCTCCTTCGCTCTTTTCGCCTTCGGCGAAAAACCATGCCCGCTCAGTCGTCGCACGGGTTTTCCCCCGGGCATACCTCGCTCTGGCGTAATCCTGTAGAGAGTTTGCCATGTCCGGGGAGTTTGCGCGCTTCCCGCGCGATTGCGAATTTGTTTTAATCTCTATAAAATCCACTCCATGAGCCGGTTCGCTTCAGCGTCCCGCATCCAAGGAGGTTTCCCCATGTCCCATCGTCGCGGCGCGCGCCCGCGCCTGCTGGTCTCCATTCTCGGACTCTTCATCCTGGCCCTCATCGTCTTCCCCC